>Ga0105356_10000893_pt1 | contig 29126 bp, 11 predicted proteins | sample GOMGulsemesocosm_3_FD_83502 | JGI IMG/M metagenome (GOLD analysis project Ga0105356, IMG submission 83502) | Methane-oxidizing microbial communities from mesocosms in the Gulf of Mexico - GOM9D Gulf of Mexico | ecosystem: Environmental > Aquatic > Marine > Cold seeps | place: Gulf of Mexico... | reverse complement strand
GTGGTAGCCCTTGGCGTTATAGCCCACACTCAGCCATAAGTTCTTCGCTACATCGACACCAGCAGACAGGCCGTAGCTGTCTTGTGCTAAGCCTAGCTGTGGTGTGAATAAGCGGTGGTACTGCGCACCAATATCCCAGTGTTGGTTGATGTCATAGCGCAGTTCAGAGCCCAAGACGTAGCTGTCGGTAGCAAATTCATTGCTACCGGTTTGAATGGTTTGATGCTTATAGCCAAAGTGGCCAGCTGCCTGCCACTGATGAGGCATTAAGTAGTTCACCGCTAGATTTTCTATTAAGCGCTTGCTTAACGCCCCAGCGCTAGTGCGGGTGTTCTCGTCTTGCTTGTACTCAGTGCGGTTGAGTACGATCCAGCGGCTATCTAGCGGACGATACACGCTGGAGTAGCGCAGCTCGCCGCTGGTTTGATCTTCGTTGCCTAGGTGGGCGTCGGTGTGGAATAGTTGTAGGCGTAGGGCGTGGCCTACCCCTTGGTTTAGCTCTTGCTTCCACGTTGATAAAAAGGTGTATTTATCATTGTCACGGCTGTTGCGGTATTCCATACGATTATCGAATAGGTAGTAAGGTGTTTTGTAAGACAGGCCCGTCGACACGGCCCAGAAATCATTATCGACACTACCTGTAGCGGGAATATTGGTAAAGCTGGAGCCTGAGCTTAATGGTGCATTTGTGTTCACACGGCTAAGCGTTGTCTTATGTAATGTCGTGGTTTGGTCAAAGCTAAAACTCGCACTCCATCTTTCATTGATGGGCAGTGCTTGAGCCAGGCTGAATACCGCTGATGAGCGCTCCTCCTCTTCGCTGTATTGGTTTTCTACCGAGCTATTCAATACGGCGTGATGCCAAGGGCGAGAGCGTAGGCCCGCGCGGCTGGTATTCGCGTTAAGTGCTTGGTTATTAGCCACTTCGTGTTCGGCAAATACGTCCATAAAGGCAAACAGTTTGTAATCGACGCCGACTATGTGACGTGTGGGACTATCCGCATTCTGGTTGTCTTTGTTGATTTGCAACTCAGTACGCGCGCGCAACTTCAGCTTATCCTGCATGAACTTCTGGCTAATACCTGCGTGTAGCTTTTCTGCAGTTCGCTTGGTGTTGGCATTATCTCGGTCTTCTGTGATGCTGGCGCCACCCTCTATTTGTAGCCCTTCATTAGTATAAGTGACACCACCCAGCAGACTGTCGCGTTCATTAAGGTTAATCATGTTTTCTTGGTGACTAACATCAGCACTGATTTTTATATTTTTATTAAGGCGGTAGTTTGCTAGCGTGCCTATTTTTCTAATACCGGAATTTGATTGTTGTTGCTGGCCCAAACCAAATTGTGCATCAGTTTCTTGTAGGTACACTCTAGTATCCAGCTTCTTAGTTGTATGATTGAGTTCTGCTTGGTAGGCGTTGCCTTCGCGCGAGGATGCAGTAATCGAATCAGACTCTGTTTGTGCATATTCAGCTTTCAATTCTATGCTCTTGCTGAGCTGAGCGCGGAAATCAATACCCTGTAACTGTGTTTCTGCACCCTGGGTGCCGTCGTCGATAACACTCGCGCCAATTTCTAGCTTGTCATTGTTAAATTTCAAGGCGGCACGACCGCCAGTAACAGTGCTCTCATTATTTTTGTCGAAAGACTCGTACTCGGCAACTATATATACAGGGGTGAAGTTGTCACCGTGGCGGGGCACAGCTTGCTTGAAGTAGAGACTGCCATCTTGGTAGTCGATATTGTAGTCAGCAAAGCGCGATAGGGTTTTGCTATCCACGATAACTTCAGGGTGGTCGCGGTCGCGGGTTTCTATGCGAATACTTTCGCTGTTAGCAACAATATTTTTACCGTTTAAGAAATACAGACCAGAGATGCCTTGGCCCAATATTTCATCCTTCTTAAAGGACTGGTTTGTTTCAGCGGCAAAGGCGGTAGCCGATACGCGTTCAGATTCATAAGCCGCTTTAAAGCCCGTTAAGCTACGGGAATAGCGGCTTAGAGTGGTGACGTTTAGCCCTGTATTCATATCCCCAAACATGGCGTAGAACTTATCCGCATCTAAACGTAGGTAGACTTTCTCACGGCTTGCTGCATCAAATTTCTGTTCAGTGTTGTCACCATACAGGGTGTAGTAGTCATTCGGGTTGAGCACTTGCTGTAGGCGTTCGTCTGACTGGCGCTGTTTGCTAGAGTCAAAGGATGCGGTAAGTAAGTACTTGCCGAGTATTTTACCCTTGGCGTAGAAAGCTAGACGCCCGTCGTTATAGAAGCTGTCCTCTATATCGCTGGCTTTAATGTTTTGAATATTGCCGCTGACATCATTGGAGCCTAAGGTGCCTTCAGCTAGACCTACCATGACCCATTCGCGATATTTAGGCGTGGCGTAGACCTTTAGGTCTACCTCCGCGTCGTTGTAAGCTAGCTTAACGTTGTATAGCCCTGCCTTGTTAACGGGGGCAAATAATAAACTGCCATCGCGGTGAACGGTAATTTCTTCGTCGCTGTAATTGATTTGATTGTTTAAGGAGTTTTTATCAGCCACATAAGGCTTTAACTCACCTGAGAGAATCCTTAAATTTGTACTAGAGTGAATTTTTTCGCCGTCAATATCGTATAGGGCTACCTGAGCGCGCAGAGGTGTTGACCCATCGGCTAAGCCATTTTCGGTTTGCTTGATGGCCTCTATGCGATGGATTTGACCTGTGCGCACGTAGTTAATACTCTGCTCAAAGCGGGCGTTACCAAAGGGACCGAGTCCCTTTAATGTCAATACGTGCTTACCTTGTTTGCCGGAGTCAATACCAAAGAACGTCATAATGCTTTTGTTCGTATCCCTGTCCTGCATTTTAAAGCCAATTTTGTCGTGGTTGATTGCGACACCGTCTTGCTCTAAAACTAGCTTCAAGCGTGAGTCGAGTTGAACGCGGATAGACATATTAGCCTCGGCAATATGATCTCCGTCATTAAGCGACAAGATACCATCGGCTTGCTTCGCCACTGGCTGGGCTACACGGCTTGTATTTGTTGGAGCAGGCTGGGTGATAGCAGGGATGATGACCTGTACGTCACTCTGCGCCTGAGTCACTTGTAATTGTGTTTTTCCCATATTGCTCAGCGTATAAATATACAGCTCTACTCGGCGATTAGCGCTGCGTCCCGCTTTATTGGCATTTGATGCAATAGGTTTACTGGCGCCTTGCCCAGACGTTTTTACTTCAATGTTATCTTGCTTAAGTTTGTTTTTAATGTATTGAGCAATACTTTGTGCACGGGCCTCAGATAACATGTAGTTATCACCATAGCGCTTTCTTGTGGCCGCAGACATCGGGTTGGCATCGGTATGGCCGATTACCTTTATTTTATTAATCGTTTTATCACGGAATAAGAAAATGATATCTTCAATAGTCACCTTGTCAGCCTTGCTTAAGCTGACGTCCCCCTTAGTGAAGTGTGTTTTAAACTCATAGCGCTCCGCACGTAGCTTACTCGGATGAAGGCTAAATGTATTGCTGGCCTGCTGAGTCGCTAGGGCAGGGGGCTTTTGTCCTACCACCTGTAGTTGTGCGGTCACCGTGTAGCTGCCCGGTGTTAAGTTTTTTGTATTAGCATTGAATACAATAGTGTGTTGCCATTTTTTGCGGTGGGTGCCCAGTGCCACGGCGATACCTTGTTCTGTTGATGTAGCGTTGGCGGGCTGGCCGTCAATGAAAATGGATTCAGGTTTGAGTTGTAGAGCCTTATCTGAATTTATTAATAGTTGAGTCGGGCGTTGTATACCTGAATTGCCTGATGCGGATAGGCTATAACTGACGGTTTCTTCGTTTACTTTGCTGCGCAGGCTGATGTTTGCCGTTTGCTCGGGGAATTGCTTCTCTTGAAAATAAAAATTTGCGCGCCAAATTAAACCACTGCCTATTTCAACGAAGCGCGATGTTGGTGTTCCCGCAAAGCGAGTATTGTTTTCACACTGCACCGGTTCCAAATGAGCTGGAATAGATTCTGGGTCAATTTGTACCACATGCGTACCAGGCTTGAGGGCTTCAAAGTGGTACAAACCGTATTCGTCAGTATCTACGAAGCGTCCCGTTTCGGTGACCAGTCTAATACTTTCTACACCCGTAAACTCGTTTTTTACTGGGTGGCGTGTGGCCTGCACCTTACTGCTCGAATAGTTTTCGTCACCCAAGATAATGTTAAGGCGATTTACATCTTCACGGTCAAGCACTTCAACAATGAGTTCAACACGGCGATTAATACTACGGCCTTTTTCAGTGCGGTTCTCTGCGACGGGCTCATGCTCGCCGCGGCCAGACAAGGATAGTTGTTCCTCCGTCAGGTTTAATTTTTCTTTTAAATAAACAGCGGTACTCTTTGCCCGTTCTTCGGATAAACGCTGATTAGACTCAAATAAAGACTTACTTTTGTCTAAAATTTTCATATTGTCTGCATGGCCAATAATATAGATGTGGTTGAGCGTTTCGCCTTTGAGCTTATTCAGTAGGCCATCAATATTTTCTATGTCGCCGTTGCGCAGTTCGCTACCCAAGCTAGCAAAGCGTGGCCAGTAACTAAAACGGCGGAAGCTGCTACGCTCTAAAGATGCTTGATAGCTGTTACGAATACGTTTTGTCCTGTTCTGCTTTTTCTCTGTTGTGCTGTATTTACCATATACAATGGTATTGAAAATCCCGTGTTTTGCAGCGTTGGCACTTGCTTGAAATTGCAGGCTATGTTGCCACGGCGTGCCTTGAGGTTTTATTAGGAATACTTTATGTCGTTGCCCGGGGGCGGGGTCAGCCACTTTTATGCCATCCAATAAAATAGCACTACTATTGAAGTCTAAGCTTTCTGGTAGTTCAACATGTAGGAAAAAGGTCTCCACTGCACTCGTCGAACTATCGATATTGACCTTATATATTATAGTGTCGTCGACAAGCCTACTTTGTAGGCGTGTGTTCACTAAGCTTGGGCTTTTTTCGTCTGTGTCAGTGCATTGGCCAATCAATACACGGCCAAACAAATGTGAGTCAGTATTAATAGCCTCTTTACGCACCGTGATCGCTGCTTGAGCGGGGTTAGACAGTGCTTGGATGCCGCTGGCTAAAAAGCCTCTTGCAGTGGATGGGCTGACGAGCGTGCGTACTGGCGTAGCGCTACTGATATAAGCCATATACTGAATACTTAGGCTGGTTTCAGCGGCGAGGTTGCCTAGGTTGCTAAAGATCAGGGTGCGACCATCGGCACTGATTACGGGGTTGGCTATAGCGTTGCCGTCTAAGCTGACGGTGCCGGGCATAAAGCGCAAACCTATAGGTAGCAGGTCGGTGATTTGAATATTATTAACACTGTCAGCGGTTAGTTGGTTGCTGACACGCAGGGTATAAGTCACGGTCTCGTCATGCACAACTATGTCGCGATCAACCGTGTTTTGTAAAAATAGGGCAGTAATTGAATTACTGATTTGTATAACTGCTTTAGCGGAAGCGATACTGGTAGCGCTATTCGCATTTAAGCTTGCTGTAATGCCTTCACCTTTGGCAGCACTGATTTTGCTAATGCTAAGTAGGAGTGGAATGTTGAAGCTGTTACCGGCGGCAATGTCGTTGGCAAATGTTAATAGCCACGAGCCGTCTGCTTGTTGATCAGCGGTGTAATCAGCGTTGCTCTCAATAGTGGCTGTAATGCCTGTGGGTAAGCTGATATTGATGGTACTTGTTTGTAGGGGGTTTACTCCCGTGTTGCTCAATTGTAGGTTGGTTGTTGTAGTTTCTCCAATCGTTAAGTTAATACTCGCATCGGTAAACTGTATTGATGCATCGTTGTGTTCTGTCAAGGTGACGTTCGCACTGGCCGTTTGCCCACTAAAGCCGGGAATGGTTAGCGTGGCAGGCGTTGAAATAATTAAGTCTGCATGTGCTGCAGGAATAAAAGTAATCAAGGCACACAGCAACAATACAGCAAGGCGTGAGCCTTGTTGTATTGCTTGCAGTGCTATGTGCTTGAATACAGTCATGTTTTTATGGCTGTACTGTTACTCTAAAAGTAACAATGGCATTGTTACCCGGTGCAACAGCTCCGGTTAATGTTCCAGCTGCTGCTCCAGGAGTATTGATAGACAGAGTCGCTATAAGAGGCAGGACACCAGAATCAGGCGTGCCTACTGCTGCACCATTGAGTGTTGTCGTGTCATCAATATAAGTGGTAAACACGGGTACCGTATCAGTGACCTGTGCTCCAGTGACATCACCGGTTCCTGTTGCATTGGCGATAATTACATACTCCAATACATTGCCTGGTACAGCAGGTACGTGGTCGGTTGACGATGCGCCAGAGGGGTAGTAATCCGCAGCAAGAATAGGTCCAGCACCATCAATATCGATTGAAACTGCTGCTACACCGACCGCAGGAGCTGAGGTGGTGAAGTTACGCACGTATTTGTTGAAGGTGATTGTTGGTACATTTTCATTCACTGTCGTGACGACAATTACGGCGGTAGTGAAGGCGCCAGGCGTTGTAGCAGATGTGACATTAGTGGTATGTGTGACATCGGCTGTTGTTGCCGCTCCAACTAGGTTACCAACGTCAGAACTTGCCAGAGCAAAGGTTTGCTGCTCAAAGAGTCCTGCGCCTTGGGCTGCCGTGACTGGATCATTCAATGTTATGGTGGCAGAGAAGGCCGTTTCAACAATTGTAGCAATGGTTGTTGTCGTTCCGCCTACAACAACGGTGTCGCCAACCTGTAAGCCGTTAACGGTGGCATCAGCTGTGTTGCCACTGTTGTCCTGAGGCACGTTTAGGATTGCGGACCCTGTAACTGCGCTGTTTAACGCAGAAGCACCTAAGGTCACACTGGTTGGTGTGTGGTTGAAGGCATCATCAATGACAAGGTCGGGCGCGCCACTGATAGACTCAACGTAAGCAATATTATAAGTGTCTGGGCCATTCGCATTACTGGTGATGGTGTAGGTGTAGCTAGCAGCTGAATTTTCTGAAACCGTGCTGTCTGAAGGGTCAGTAACTGTCGGTGCGGATACTACTAAGCCAATAGATACATCGACTGTTGCAGTAATAGCGCCGCCAGAGCCGGTGTATACCAAGCTTGCGGTGTTAGTTATCACGCTGTTGGCAGGTGCGGCGGCATAGGATGCCCCCGAGACTGATAACAGTGCAACTGCCAAGCTGGCAATTTTTGTTTTAGTTTTCATGTTTATCTCTCTTTATTTAGTTGTGGGCTGGTTGGTACTTAGACCAATCCAGCCCAGTGCTATTTATTATTCGATAATGACGCGATAAAGGATCGTAACGGTTGAGCTGCCTGGTACGCCGCCGCCAGTACCTCCCGTTCCGGCGGATGCATCAGCTCCTGTTTCGTTGGCATCAGTTACCGATGTGTCTGTACCTGGGAAGATGCGCAGGCCTTGGCCAGATTGGGCGATAATGTCCTGATCTACTATGCCTATGGTCTCCGTCTCACTGGTGGCGGTGTATACGCCGGTGTCATCAATTGCGACGTCTAAGGTATCGTTGGTGTTTTGATCAATCGCAACAGCTGCCTGGGTTCCGCCGGTCACAGTATCGATGTCTATACTTGTGAAAGGGGGGAGAGTGTCTTGGAAGATCACATTAGTCGCCAAACCTGCACTCGTATTCTCGATTTGTACCGCGTATTCAAGAATGTCACCCGGGTTGCCGCTAACCTTGCCTGAAGTTCGGTATTCATTGCCGCCAGCAGGGTAGGTTAGGTCAACGCCGCCCGTGTTTTTGGCCGGAACATCAACGTTACGAACAAACTTGTTGATTACGAGTACAGCGGATGGTGTGACTGTCGTAGTGAAGTCTACGCTGGGAGTAGACTGGGCATTTGTACCTGTGGCCGTTGTTCCTGTCGCAGTGACAGTGTCAACGTGAGTACAGCCTGATGCACCAGAAGAGGTAGTTCCGGCGTTACCGGTAGCTCCATAGGTGATGGTGGTGTATTCACCAACCTGTGTACCAGCAGTAATAGCGCCGACTAGTCCAGGGCTAATGGTGAATGTTGTTGTGCCGAGTGCTGGTGGCGTAGGTAGTGTTGTTGCTGCAGGCGCTGTTTCTACTATCGTGCCCGCAGTAATAACATAGTCATTACCCGCAATAGTGATTGTGGCGTTATCACCTAAGCCTCTTGTTGTCCCGTCAACAGTACCGTCAAAGGGAACAGAAATAGAAGTTGCTCCCGAAAGTGCTGATGCATCGGTTACGCTGGCCCCTAAAGTTGGAGTGGCTGGGGTTGGTGTAGAGAACGAGTTACTGCCAAGCGTTCCTCCACCTGAGCAGTTATCGACGCTAGAGGGTGGGGTGGTTGTGAAGTTATAGCTGTCACTGCCATTACCCGTGTTTGTTAATCTGGCTGTGTAGCCGGCTGGGAGTGTAGAGCTAGAGCCTGTGGTCTGGGCTGTTACTACCCCAGTAAGAGTTGCAGAAGCCAAGTGGTCAATGGTGACTGTGACACTTGCAAAAACTTGAGTTTGAGCGGTGCCGCCGGCATCAGCATAATCAACTGTTACAACGTTGGTTAGGACTTCTCCCGCTGCACTGTTGGCCTGTGCCACCCCCGCTGAAATAAGGCTGCCGATAGCTAATAAAACTGCGGCGCCTCCCGCTTTTAATTTAAAGCCCTGACCTGAGTCTTGGGGGCTGTGATTTTTATATTGCATGGTTTTCACCTTTTTTGTGTTCGTTTGATTATTTCGTTTACTTGTGTTGTTTGATTCATGGAGGCCCTTGACCCTCCTTCAGAATCTGAATTCTGTACTTATTTGAAAACGGCAAAGGCCCTGCGCGAGCAAGGCCTGTGTTGTTACGTGATTGGAGTGATACGTTTTTATATTTCATATATTGCCCGCACCTTAGTTGACCTTTATGCGAAAGCCGACTTCGCCCTTGCTGTCGCCCGCTATTTCCTTAACGGTCCAGCGAATGTTGGTATATTTTTCGGGGCTGGCTTTGCGCTCTTCCTTCTCGCCCTTGTCATTGCTGACCTCGTAAACGAGGAGAGAGGGCTGCTTGAAGGTTTTTCCAGCGTCAATCGAAAACTCGATGTCAGTATTTTCACCCCAAGCTGAATCAGGCTTGTAGGTGGTGTTGGCGGGGACCCTGTTGTTGAGTTTGACGTTAAGCGCTTTGTCGGGGCTGGCGTTGATGTAGCTGAGTGTGTAAATGACCTCTTGCCCTGGGGTGACTTCAGAGGCTTCTACGCGCTTAGTGACTTGTTTGCCGTCTTCTTCAGTAGTCACTTCCACTTCAGCGCGAACATTTAGGCTGATTTTGGGTGCCGCAATGGCGGAAATAGGCAGTAATAGTGCTGTTGTAAGCAGGGCTGCTAGGGTTTTAGTGATCATTTTGTGTCCTCTATTTGTCATTTTTGTTGATGATGTGACGCCGTTTTTTTCGCAAAAAGACCTAATCTGTGATTTACATAGTTTGGTCATGGTGTTGTGTGATTAAGTTCACAATCTCCTGCGTTTTTGTTTACCTAATATATAAATAGCACATTGTATGCCAATGTCTTACCTGTAGCTTAGTAAGAATGTAAAGAAAGGTGTATAAATACATGATTTTATTGTTTTTTTAATGATGCCTGAAAGTACTTTTTTGTCTACTTTATTATTCGGTTGCTTTCATTGTTGTGAGCTTTGTCACGGTTTTGTGTGAGAATTGTAAAGAAGTGCGTCTTATGGTCAGCCTTTACAGATATTTTTGTAATGAAAATGTAAACTCAGTCCGTGAAATAAGCCTGTTTATATAATGCGACTGGCATTAAATGGTGTTTATGTAAATCCGGTGTAAACTTGTAAGTATATTGGGTGTGGTTAAAGGATTAACACAGGGGCAGGATGCTTTGCGCACCTATGCGATGTTAAAAAAAACGAGGTGTAGGATGAAAAAATCGTTATTTGGTGCAGTTGCGCTACTACTCAATGTGTCCGTGGTTTTTGCTGAAGGTGGGGTGGGCAGCCGCCTGGATGCCTATCTAGTGACAACCGATGTCAAGGGGGAAGAGGTTTTTTCCCCCGCATCTGAGGCGGAGCCTGGTCAGGTATTGGAGTATCGCTTGGCCTACGACAATAGTGCAGATCAGTCATTTCAAAAATTAGTCATTAATGGTCTCGTACCGGCAAATACGGAGTATGTGGCGAAATCGGCACGTTCAGAAATCCAGCACGATTTTTTGGTCAGTATAGATCAAGGTAAAACCTATCATGCTGAGCCTGTTATACGTGTAGTGAAGCAAGCTGACGGTACAGAGAAAAAGGAAATTGTACCGGTCACAGAGTACAGTCACTTGCGCTGGAAAAGCCTGCAGGCTTTAGAGCCTAAGCAAAAACAAGAATATGTCTATCGGGTCCGCGTGAAGTAAGCGAGCTTATCTTGAAATCTCACTATTTATTTAAGGCGCGGGGTCATCCGCGCTTTCTTCTGCCTCCCATTCGTGCGGGGTCCAATTTCTGGTCCTGGCATTTTGGCCTTGCGTGTAGGGGGTCGCCGGGATGAATAAAGCATTTAATTAGTCATTACAAAGCAACATAAAACGAATTATCAAAAAACTTAATGTTTGGAGAGAACAATGAACATACAACGCTTTCAAATTAGTCAGGTGCAGGCAGCGGTAGCTGCGGCAGTGCTGACAGTGGGTGTGGCGGGTTTAACCGTAGTAGAGCGTGCATACGCGGCAGCAGCGGCTGCTGGCACCTCTATTACTAACCAAGCCACGGTAACTTTCGAAGACTCAGTCGGCAATGCATTAACGCCGGTCACGTCTAATTTAGCATCGGTTACGGTTGCGCAGGTTTATGCGGCAACGATGGGGGCGGATGATTTAACCATCACTAGTGGCCCTGCTCAGCAGGCTCAAAAGAGTTTTACTATTACCAATAATGGTAATGGTACGGATGTTTTCCATATCTCTGTTGCGGATAACTTTGCCGGGTCAACGGATACCGCTGACTTTACGGCGATATCAGCGTACCTTGATGGAACGGCAACGGCCTCGGGAGGAACAGTCACAACTAATAACTGTGTGGGGTCTAACGGCGTTTACGATGGTACAGAAGTGGCCTTGGATACGGCGGCTGGCGCTTCGATAAACACCGTTACTATTCCTGCTGGTCAAACGGCTTGTATCATTGTTGTTGGTGATGTGCCTGCTTCAGCGCTTAATGGCAATACATTTGAGTGGACGGTTACGGCTCAAGGTGAAAATGGCAATGCAGGTGTTGCGCAGGCCAACAGTGTTGGTGATATCTCTGATGGCGATGGGGCTATTGGCGGTGGGGCTAATGGTGCGGATTCATTAGACGATACGAACAATGTGCGTGTGACGGTGACGGCTGATGCATCGCTGAATATAAACAAAACGATATTGGGCCATACGCTAGCCACGGCAGTAGCTGATGGTGAAATTGAATATAGAATCACGGTGCAAAACACCGGTGCGGCAGATGCCCGTGAAGTCTTCTTGTTTGACGGTATCCCTGCAAATACGACGTTCGTTCCCGGTTCTGTTAAGTACAATGGCGTAGCGGTAACCGCAGGCGCTTCGGGTAGTGATTTCTTCTTTGTGGGTGCACAAGACATTAATGAAACAACGCTAGATGCGAGTGTTACTACTAATACCTTAGCGGTAGATTTGAATGGTGATGGAGATGCTACCGATACTACTGAAGCGGACTTTGGCTTAGACCTAGATCGCAGTGGTGCCGTAGATGCAGCAGTGCGAACAGGTGTGGTTGTTTATGACCATGTGATACCGCCATCGACGACGGTGACTATGGAGTTTAAGGTTAGTTATCTGAGGACTTTGGCTAATACGATAACACTCACTAACCAAGCGCACTTCTCTAGTCATAATAATGCATCAGACGATGATACGCAGGATACGGGTGAGACTAAGAGCTCTAATGACGTTTCAGTGAGCGTACCGACTATTAGCGCGGTTGATATTGATGATACAGATGGTGACGGTACTCTGGGTAATAGTGATGGTACTGATGAAGATGCTGATAATGATATTCAGTCTGTACAAACTGCTGTTGAGGGTGGCACGGTATTTTTCAATAATGTTATTCAAAACAATGGTAATGCGACAGATACATTAACAGTAACGGTCAATAACGACGGTGGTGCTGCTTGGAATGGTGCGGGTGGTACTTATCCAGCGGTATTGTCGGGTGTCGCTGGCAGTAACCAATGTGATGGTAGCCCCGCTCGTCAGTTTCCTGCTGGAACGACTTTCCAAATATACGATATTACTACGCCTACCAGCCCTGCGTTGGTTGCCGGTGGTGTTTTCAGTGTTGCTGCCTCTGCGACGGTGAATATTCAAGTGCGTGCCACGTTGCCTTCTGGCGTAAATGGTGCAGGTGAATACTGTGCCTCTACGTTGGTGTCTGGTGGCGGTGGCGCTACTGATTATAAGCTTGAACGCTTGGCTGATATTACGGCGCCTGCTGTTGACCTGGCAAATACGGATAATAGTGCATTAACTGGCGATACGGAGAGCTTCCCTGCGATAGCGGCTATTACGAGTACTAGCCCGGTAACTAACGTGACAGGAAACCCAGGAGACACGGTTGAATTTGATCTGTGGATTCGCAACGATGGTGGCGTAGCGGAAACATTCACGCCTTCTGCAGGTGGCACTTGGAATGGCGGGCCGCAGGGCGCGGGTACTTTTGCTGCGGGCGTACTGGGTGGTTTACAGCCGGGTTGGACGGTTGTATTTGAAGATAACGATGCCTCTACAGCAACAGCTGACGGAACCGTGATTACTAATACTGACTTAATCCCTGCCGGTGGCGCTATTCGTATCAAGGCTAAGATTACTATCCCCGCCTCTGCTACAGCCACACAGGCTGATTTTTTAAGTGATATAGATGGTGATACTACCAATGATGCTATTGATGATAATGCCGACGGTGATAATGATTACCCCATCATTTTCAGGGTAGTTGGTAATAGCTCCGGCTCTAAGGACGTTGTTTTGGATTCTGTTGATGTCAATGCAGTGGAGTCTATTTCTATTACCTCTGACCAGACTGGTCAGGTAGAAGCCGGTGCAACAGTTACGTATAACCATACGATAGCAAACAATGGTAATACTACCGAGTCTGTAGCTATTGGCGCCGTACAGAGCCACGCTAATTTTAACCCTAGCTTGGTACGCGTTGATACTAACTGTGATGGCTCTTTCAATCAGATTCTAGCGGGTTACACGGGGGCGGTTTGCTTGGTAGGAGATGCTGCACCTACACCTACGGGCTCCGCTACTGCCGGCCTAGTGAGCTTGCTACCCGGTAAAGATGTTTCTGTAGAAGTCACTGTTTCATCGCAGAACAGTGCAGCGGTTGGTGTAAGCGATAATACCGTGGTTACTGCTACTTGGAATACGGGAGCCAACACTACAGCAAATACGGATACCACGACTATCGTAACGGTATCCTTGGATGCCGATAAAACGGCAGCGCGTGATGCTGGCTGTGACGGCGTTCCCGATGAAGATTTTACTACGGCTACGGCCACGGCTACGGCTCCGGGTGAATGTATTATCTGGCAAATCGTTGTGCAGAATACAAGCTCGCAAGCGGCACGTAATGTGATTGTTCAAGATGCTGCGCAGACCTTTACTACCTTTGACTCCGTTGCAAATGACTCTTTGCAGAGCTGTGACAAAGATGTAGGCCTAGTTATCGGTGGTGCAGCTACACGCTCTATGGCGGATATGTGTACTGCCGCAGGTGGAACGGCATGTGCGTTAACGGACGCGGATGATGCAGATGCTGGCTGTGCAACAACACACGATGCCCATGTTGATGGCACAGGTGCTGTGACGTTTTACATTGGTAAGGCAGACGGTGGTTTCCCTGCCCCTGATGATGTAACGACGAATAAGGGCGGAACACTAAAGGCAACAGGTACAGGTGATGATTTCACCACTGTTCGCTTCCGTGTGAAGTTAGATTTGTAAGAGTAGTCATAGAGGCGTCCTACCCTTGGCGGGGTAGGGGGCTTCTTTAAGTGCTTAAAGAGTATTTAAAGAAGTTTACCGCAACCTTACTGAATAGAGAGCATGTTGAAGAAAGGCATAAGCAATACAGCGATAAAAGCATTAGGTGTTTTGGCACTGAATGCCTTTGCCTGTGTGTATGCGTATGCGGCCAGTGCTCCTGCGGGTAGCTTTATTAATAATGTGGCTAATGTCAGTTATTCAGATGGAGTGAACAACTTTAACTTCACCACCACCCCCTCGCGTGTTGTTGTGGCAGCGGCAAGATCTATTAGCTTAATGAGTGACCAGAGCATTTCTAGCTTGAGTGGTGTTACGGTAAACCTCCCTCACCGTTTAGAAAATACGGGAAACATTGCAGATAGCTACAGCCTGACTGTGAATAACGTGCTAGGTGATAACTACGATTTTACTAGCTCGACCATCTATATTGATAGTAACAGCAACGGCATTGTTGATGCAGGCGAAACAGCGGTTACCAGCTTATCCGCATTGGCAGCGGGGGCGGCGGTTGACCTTGTTGTTGCGGCGGTTGTGCCACTGGGCTTAACGGATGGTGATATAGGCCGCTTAAGTTTAGTGGCCACTTCTGTCGTTGATGGTGCAATCAATTCAAGTAATACCGATACGGTGACGATTATCAGCGGTCTTGTATTGGATGTGGTGAAAACAGCAGACCCCGCATGCAGTGTTCCTCTTGCGCTTGGGGGGCATATTTCCTACGGCTTAAAACTACATAATATAGGCAGTGTCACCCCTAGTCCCCTTGCTTACAGCATTGATGGAGTAGCGAGTCCAGGCATTATTTTACAGGATACTTTACCTAGCGAAGTTGACTTGGTTAAACCCCAAGCGTTGACTGTATCACCTGCAAGTGCAGTACCTGTAGTGCGTTTGGCTAGCGCCGTCGGGTTGAGCGAGTGGCAGAGCTATGCTGCTTGGAATGGTATAGATGCTATTGTGGCGGTTGGTTTATTCGTGGATGTGAGTGATATTGCGCCTACTGAAACGGTCGACTTTGTATTTCAAACTCAGGTGAAAAACACGTTGGTAGGAGCAAGTATTACAGTGAGTAATACCGCAGGTGTTGATACTGACTTAGATGGAAGTAATAATTTTAGTAGTGCCGCAGTGTGTAATACGATCAATGGCTTAGATTACTCTCACACCCTGTTGGCTAATGAGAGCGCAGCGGGGGTAGCTGGGGCGACTTATACAACAGTACATCAGCTGAGCAATACCGGTGGTGCTATCGACAGCTATCAGCTGGCGTTGCAAAACCAAGTGGGTGATGATTTTGATTTATCCAATATTAAAATGTTCATTGACTCTGGTGCTGTTGCAGGCACGATTGATGCGGGGGATGTAGAAATTACTACGGCTACTCCACCTATATTGATATTGCCTGGCAATAGTGTGCAATTGATAATACAAGGTGTTTTGCCCGTCTCTGCGGTGGCAGCACAAAGTGGGGTTTTGCAGTTGGCGTCAACCTCCGTGAATGCGCCGATACTCAGTCAATCTATTACGTCAACGGTTACAGTACCCGGTGCAGGTGCGGGCCTAAGCATTGATAAGACCTCGGCTAATAGTGTGGACTGTAGTGTCGATGCTAATGCTTCTGATTTATTAGCACCTAATAGCTTGATTGAATACAACCTACAGCTCCATGGTACTTCTCCTAGCCCAGCCGCATTAAGTTATATCGTTGATGGTGTTGTGCAAAGCGGTTTGGTTTTGGAAGATGTTATACCTGCTAATACGCAATTAGAAAATACGTCTGTACTATTAAAATCGCCAGCAAGTTCTCAGGTATTGGTGCAATATGCCCCACAGGCCATAGCCAATAGCAATCAGTGGGTTAGCTTTGCTACTTGGCAGGCTAGCACACAAACGGGTACAGAGCTGGCGGCAAAAATTGGCTTGTTAATTCCAGTAGCAGACCTAGGGGCGGGCGAGTCGGCAACACTGCGCTTCAATGTGCGCTCTGCGGCTGAAGTAACGCAGGGGACAAAAACAAGCAATACCGCCATGCTAGCATTAGCGAGCAGTGTGTTGACGAGTTCTGAAGTTTGTCACGCCTTGAATCATACCGTAGCAGCAGAGGATTCAGCGCAGATTCGTTTTTTAGCCGCGTCTCCGGGGCAAGTGCCAAGCTTTAATGATAATAATACAGTAGATGGAACGGGGACCCTACGCGGCGCCAATCGTTACCGCTTAGATTTACCGGATGATCAGATAGAGCAGCGCGGTGTTTATCTGGAGGTACGTTCAACGAGCTTAAACACAATCTCTTTTGAAGATAACGGTGTGACGGATACGGTGAGAGTAAAGCTGGCCTCAGGCTCGACAGGCGACTTTATCGACGTTGTGATGCGTGAAACGGGGCCTAATACGGGCATATTCCACAATATACGCCCTATTGTGTTGTCCACCAGTAAATCAAATTCAGCAGGCAGTGTTTGCCCTGCTAGTGGAAACAGTGCCGACTACACCGTCGTTGATCACAGTAACTGTACTTTAAAAAGTATTAGTCGAGATACACTGACAGCCACGATTTTCGACCCAGGCGTTAAAGCCACCATCGATGCGGCAGCCTTTATTGATCCCTTTGGTGTGGTATTTGATTCCTTAACCGGAGCCAGAGTGCAGGGGGCAACGGTGTCGGTAATAGATGCCGATACGGGGGCACTTGCGAAAGACCCAACAACGAACCCGTTTGACAAAAACTTAGCGGATTCATTGCAGCCTCAGTTAACAGGGGAAGATGGGGCTTATCAGTTCCCAGAAATGTTTGCCGGGCGCTATTATTTGAAAGTAGAAGCGCCTCAGCAATACGTGTTCCCCTCGGCTATTGCCCAGGGTAGTTTGCCGATTCAGGCGACAACAGGGGATACCAGCTATAGCTTTAGTATTTCAGCGCCCTCTTATGGTTTAGGAGGCTTTGATGCGCAGCTGGCACAGAAACGCCAAGCGAGCTTAGTTGTTTCAGATAATGGAATATTTGAGCTGCAAACCCCCGCAGATATATTTAAAGTCGATTTGCCCGTAGACCCTATTATCGCTCCTGGTTCCAACTTAGTGGTTGCGAAGGGCATAGTGCTAGGCAGTGCCAGCCCAGTGGCTAACGCTGAAGTTGAACTGGGTGATCGTATTAAGTACGCGGTAAAAGTGAGTAATGTTGGAGGTGTGTTGGCACAGAATACAGAGCTTAAGGATATTTTACCCTTTGGTTTCAAGTATGAGCCCGGCACAGCGAAGCGTGATGGTACAGCGATTACGCCAACTATTATTGGCGGCTCGGAGTTGCATTTTAGCTTAGGTGATATGGCGGCTAAGACAGCTACAGAAATATCGACAACAACGATTACTTATGTTTTGAAAACGACCGCTGGCGCGCTGGATTCAAACGGCATTAACACAGCGGTAGCAACAGCGGGTGTTTTACAATCCAACACGGCAACTGCCCAGGTTAATGTTTTACGTACGGGGCTGTTATCTGATCGCAGTATATTGTTTGGTAAGGCATTTGTGGATGCCAGTTGTGATGGCTTGCAAGATAAAGCGGAGTGGCCGATTGCAGGAGTGCGCTTATATATGGAAAACGGCACGCATGTGACCACGGACGAAAACGGCATGTACAGTTTATACGGAGTCAATCCTGGTCAGCATGTGATTAAGGTTGACCAGCTCAGCTTGCCCACGGGGCTTAATGCCGTGCCTACTGACACTCGCCACGGTGCAGACCCGTATTCACGCTTTATAGATTTGTATGACGGGGAGTTTTACCGTGCAGACTTTGTATTTTCCTGCCCCGGAGAAAATGCTCCCCACGTGATTGAGCAGCTAGAACAGCGCCACCGTGCTATATCAGGGGACTGGTTGTTAGATGAAGCCGTTAAGTATAACGATGACGTTATTTTAAGCCGCAATAAACCGGGCTTACAGGCAAAGTTGAGCCCCGCCTATGACGGTGATATTTCTTCCGGAATAGTGGGGAGAACGTCTTGCTGTAATGCACAAGCGGTGATTCAAAGCACAAGTAAGCCGCTGCTAGAGTTTGCATCTTCTAATGCGGATAGGCCGTTAACGATGCCTGTTAGTGAAGAGGCTATTAAAAATGTAGATACGGCGATGGCTAAGAAGGGTACGTGGTTGTGGCCGCGTGAAGACATAAGTTACGGCGGCCGCTTTATGGTTGTTGTGCGTGAAGGTGTTATTCCTAGCCTCTATTTAAACGGAGCTAAGGTAGGGGCTGAACGACTGGGTGAACACTTGATCAACCCGCGTGAGAAAGCCCAGCTTTTGGCTTGGTATGGCCTTCCCTTGAAGATAGGTGATAACGCGCTTAAGGTGGTCACTAACGATATGTTTGGCAACGAGAGAGTGATGGCTGAGCGAGTGGTCTATCACCCCGGTATAGCAAAATCTCTTGTACTCACCCCTGAGTTTTCATCGGTCCCCGCCGATGGTGGTCGTTCAACGGTTCCGGTGAAAGTAGCAATGAAAGATGTTAATGGCAAGTTAGCTAAAGGCAACTTCTTTGTGACCTTAGAGGCTCAACATGGGCAGTGGTTGGGTAAAGATATTCAGCCACAAACCCCGGGCTTTCAAGCAAAATTAGTTAATGGTGAGTTTACGGCGTATTTGCGTAGTTCAGATTATACGGGGCGCGTGGAAATAAGAGCGTTCGCCAATGCCTTTGAGGCAGTGCAGTTTGTTGATTTTGTACCGGCGCTGCGCCCCTTGTTAGCGGTAGGTTTAGTGGATATTGGCGGTCACTTTAGCCATGTTTCAAGCAGTGCTGTTGGGCCTTCACAGCAAAAGGATGGTTTTAAGGATACCTTGAAGGTTGACGGCCGTGCGGCGGTATTTCTTAAAGGCAAGGTCAAGGGAGATATGTTGTTGACCCTGTCTTACGATAGCGATAAGCAAGATGACGATTTATTCCGCGATATTGATCCCAATGCTTATTATCCTATTTATGGAGACTCCTCGGTTAAAGGCTTTGACGCGCAGAGCCAAAGCAAGCTGTATGTGAAGTTAGAAAAAAATAAAAACAGCATTATGTGGGGGGATTATCAAACTGATACCCATTCTCATAATTCATCAAGCTTGGGTCGTGTTACCGATAGTTTGACGGGGGTGAACGCACATTATGAAAAGGCAACAACACTGGGTCAGACTCAGCTGCATGCCTATGCTGCACGTAAGGAAAATAGCACACAGTTTGAACAGCTAGCAGGTAACGGAACGGCCACTAATTATCGCTTAGCTAATTTCCCTGTGGTGCCAAATTCTGAGCAAATTAGCCTAGTGGTCATTGATCGAGAAAATGCTCAGCCAGGTACTGCACAGGGCCTTGTACTGTCAGAGAAAAAACTAGAGCGCTTTACCGATTATGAACTCAATCGATTAAATGGCTTTTTGACCTTTTACGAGCCAATAGCCAGTTTTGACGAAAGCGGAAATCAGCAGTTTATTCGCATTAGTTATGAGACGGTGTCTGCGGTAGATGAATATACGGTGGCAGGAGCTAGAGTGACTCAAGGGCTAGGCCAGGGTGTTACTGTTGGTGCTTCAGTGAGCACTAATGACCATTTTAAGGATGGCTATGATATGGCGTCGGCCTTTGTAGAATATAAGCCTAGCGATAAACACAGCATTTTTGCAGAGCTTGCAACACGGGATAATGCAGATACCTCGGTGGCTCATCAGGGGGAAGCCGTGCAACTGGAGTGGAAGGCCAAGTGGTCTAAGCAGCTCGATACACAAATTAAGCTAGGGCGTGCAGATGAGGGCTTTAAAAACCCAGTTGCGTCAGTGTCCTCTGGTCGCGAAGAAGCGAGGGCTAAGGCTCGTTATAGATTGGCTGAAAATACAACGTTAAACACAGAGCTCATGCACAGCGCCAGCACTCAGGCGGGAAATGATGATCAACGTGGCTCTATTTCAACCTCTCTTAGTCAGCGCCTGGGTAAATGGGCGGTCAGCGGTGGTATAAAGCACACCAAGCAGCAGCGTACGGGTTCAGAAAGTGAAGTTGATTCTGTGATTGCTCGAGTCGACCGAGGTTTTACCCTAGCCGAGCGCACGGGTAAGGTCTATGTTGCGGGTGAGCATGAGATTGGCTCGGCGAGCCGCAAGCGCATTGAAGTCGGTACGGAATATCAGTTGCAAGAGAAGGTGTCTATGTATGCGCGGGCCGAGCAAATTGACAGTGCTAGCAATGTCTCTTCCCTCAGCAGTAGTGAGCGCAGGGTCAATGCTTCCCTCGGTTTGAAGTCTAACTGGCTACCTTCAACCCAGTTGTATTCAGAGTATCGGATGCAAAGTGCTATTGATGGCAGGGAGTTGCAGGCGGTTAATGGAGTGCGTGGTAGTTATGAAATTAAACCTAAGCTGAAGTTTAGCCCTGCATTTGAAGTGATTGATAGCTTAGAGGGGAGTGATGCTGCGGATGCTATTGCTTTGTCTCTATCCCTAGTCGATAACCGCAATAAAAACTTACGCCAGGCTATTCGTGTAGAAACCCGACAAGCTCAGTTGAGTGATTTTTATAGCTTGGATTATAGTTACGCAGCGCGTATTAATTTAGATTGGAGTGCCTTGTATCGCGATCAATATAACTTGGAAGAGATAAAAGCAGGCAAAGACATTATGCGTAATACCTTGACTGTAGGTCTTGCACGTCGCCCATTACGCAACAACCATTGGCATTCTTTATACTTGCTACAGTGGAAAGAAGAGCGCAATGTGGCTGAGGATGAACGCCGAGCCTATATATTGTCGACCCATCAAAACTATCAATTCCGTCGGGATATGACCTTGTCTGGGCGCTTAGCGGCTAAATTGCAAACCCAAGTTATTGATGCCGCCAGCTATGACTCAACCGCTCAGTTGCTGGGGGGGCGTTATATCTGGGGCGTGAACCGTCGTTGGGATGTGGACGTCCGTTTGGGCTTGTTAAGCTCGGAGCTGGGTGACGACCTTCGTCACTCAATAGGCGTAGGTGCAAACTACCTAATCAACAAAAACTTACGCTGTGGTGTGGGCTTTAATTTTGTTGGTTTTAAAGACGATGACCTAGATAGTCAAAAATACCATGCCGAGGGCTTGTTCTTTGGTTTGCAGTACAAGTTTGATGAAGCCTTATTTGAGTGGCTGCGTTAATGAATGGCGCAGGAGAGTGAAAATGCAGAAGTGTATATTGATAATTAAAATAATAAGCCTGGGCTTAGCTGCAATGCTGAGTGCTTGTGCTAGTACCGAAGAGTTGTATGCTGAATATGAGCATCAGTGCCGAGTGAGTATTGTGAATAATGCGTCGGGCTCTGTGGTTGTTGATAACGCAGACGGCGGCAGTATGCTTTGGGAGCCAGCTATTTATTTTAATTACGATAAAGACAGTTTGCTGCCAGAGGAATATTCACGTTTAGATGCGGATGTGGCGGTATTAGAGCAATACACGGAATTGAAAATTGATGTGCGTGGTTTTACCGATAGTATTGCCTCGGCAAAATACAATGTTGCATTAGCAACGCGCCGAGTTGACCGAGTGATCGCATACCTTGTCTCTAAGGGCATAGCAGAGCAAAGAATTCGCCGAGCACCGCTGGGAGAGGTATTGCCCTTGGCGGATAATGATAGTTATGAAAGCCGCGCCATTAACCGTCGAGTTGAGTTGTTACTGTTGGATAGCACGGGACGCGCTGCACCTATTCGCTTGAAAGATAACGATAAGGGCTGGTTAGGCCCCAAGAACCAATCGCAGCCTGGAACGGAGAAAGATTGGAGACGATGATAAAGGGCTTCCACAACCAGGTCATGATGAAGTTACTAGGTTTGTGCCTAGTGCTGACGGTCTTTACCTCTCTGGCGTTAACGTCGGCGAATACAGTCATTAACAACCAGGCGACAGCGACATATGTGGACGCCGCTAGCGCTGCGCGTACGGTCAGTTCAAATACGGTAAAGACCATCGTACAGCAAGTGGCGGCTTTAACCTTAACTAGTGACCAGTCCAAGCCAGGGTCTGCTAGCGCAATTATCAGTTTCCCCCACGTAGTGACTAATACGGGCAACGGAGTAGATACGTATAACTTAGTTGCCGCCAATTTGACGGGTGATGATTATAATTTTACTGCCATTCGTATCTTGCCCGATGCCGATGGCAACGGTATACCCGACTCTATATCCACCATTGCCCAAACACCGGCACTAGACTCCGGTGAACACTATACTTTTGTCGTTGAAGCCGATGTTCCCGGCGGCGCTACAGATACGCAAGTGGGCAGCTTCACTGTTACGGCAAGTTCTGCATTTGATGCAGGGCAATCGGTTGTCAATACGGATACGGTCACTGTGACGGACCGCGCTATTATTGATTTAACTAAATCCTTGAGTGCCAGTAGTGGTCTGGCGGGTAGTGGTACTTATCGGGTAAACCTTATTTATAATAACCCCAGTAATAAAATAGCTACCGACGTTACTATTATTGATGTGCTGCCCAGTGAAATGGTTTACGTAGGTAATGCAACATGGAGTATCGGCTCACTGAGTTTGACGGATGCCAATGAAAACGTGCAAGGCTCGGCTCCTGCAATTATTTATTGTGCCTATGATGCAACGTGTACTAATGCACCCTTCTCGAATAATCAGGTTACTCTTGTTATTGATGAAGTCGGGGCAGGGCAGTCGGGAACGGTTAGTTTTGACGTGAGTATCGCTGTTTCAGCTGTGCCATCCTTGATCTTTAATACCGCTAACTATCAGTATAACGATACAGTAGCTGTGACGAGTTTGGCTGATTCTAATCCAGCACCCTTTGAAATATTACCTACAGCGGCGGTGGATATTGTTGGGCAGACCGCGCCCAATTCCCAGCCGGGGCAAACGGTTAGCTTTACCAATACGGTGACTAATAACGGCAATGCCATCGATACGTTTAATATTACATTGAACACGGGAAGTACTAACTTTCCAGTGGCCACTGTGTACACCTTATATATGGCAGATGGTTTTACGCCGTTAACGGATACTAATGCGGATGGGCTAGTCGATACGGGGCCGGTGGCGCCTGGTGCTACTGCCCAGGTTATATTGAAAGCGATTATTCCCCCTACCGCTGCAGCGAATACTTATAGTATTAATAAAATAGCTACTTCACAGAATAACCCTACGGTGTCGGATACCGATGCAGATACGGTGACAATAACGCTATCAGTGTTGTCAGTGGACTTAACCAATGACTTTGCTCGTGGCCATGCTAATTGTGACGCAGTCGCCGATGCCTGTGGCTATGGTCCAGGGCCATCAGCCAGTTCACAGGCAACGGTTGCTGTTTTACCAGAGTCGGCGGGGACCTTTGTGTTATACGCTAATAATACCAGTACCGTCTCTGATAGCTTTGATCTGAGTGTTAGCACTGATCCTAGTTTTTCGGTGGTGAGCCTACCCGCTGGTTGGGTGGTCACTTACATTGACGATGCTAATCAGGCAATTAGTAATACAGGTCCTCTAGCCCCTAACGATAGCATGCGTATACGTGCCATTGTCAGCGTTCCCGCAGGCCACGTGGCAGGCTCTCAACCCATTTATTTCCGCTTGCAGTCTCCCGTAACAGGCTCACAAGATGTGAAATTTGACGACGTTGATGTGCAGGTTATAGAAGACTTACAACTAGGCCCGGATAATACGGGGCAGACGACGCCGGGCTCGGTGATTGGTTATGCTCATACCTTATTTAACAATGGCAATGAGGATGAAGACAATATTCAGCTAACCGCGGTCAACTCCTTAGCTGCAAATGGCTGGACCGTTCTGATCTACGAAGATACCAATGGCTCAGGCGTTTATGATACCGGGGATGCCGTGATTAGCTCGGTTGCTTCCTTGGCGCCAGGAGCCAGCAAACTGCTATTTACTCGCGTGTTTGTACCGACCAGTGCTGCCCAGGGAACGGCTAATGTGACCACCTTAACTGCAAGCTATAACGCAGGTTCCGCCAGCTTGATAGACCGAGATACTACGGTAGCGAACAAGTATAATGTTGATGTGGTGAAGACTCAGGCACTTGATACTGATTGTGATGGAGAGGCGGACGGTGGCTTGCCCAGCTTTACCCAAAGCTCCTTTGCTGTGTCGCCAGGGCAATGCGTAGTGTATCAAATAGATACGCAGAATAACTCTTCAGAGACGGTGCAAAACGTGCAAGTTTATGACGGCACACCGCCCTATACCATATATAGTACGAACCAACCGGCAGTGCGTTGCACACCGGGTGTTGCGCCCAATGGGGTGTGCATTTTTGTGACAGAGCCGGCAGTGGCTGGTTCTGGGCCGATACATGCGCAGACCGGAAGCTTGAATTCAGGTCAATCGATTCAACTGTATTTTAATGTAGAGTTAGAACAATGATATTGACGCCTAATTTTTGTCATGGCCAGGGTATAGCGCAGGAAGGCTTTTACGGTTTGTTTTTTGCAGGGTTGAGAAACAAGTTAATTACAGGCCTGTTATTGATATTTTTCTTAATGCCTATTGATGCCAACGCTTCGACTATTGTAAAAAATTTCATTCCTGCATCAATCATGGTGAATGATGTAACCAGCATAGAATTTTCCATTACCAATACAACCTTAGGAAATTTAACGGGGGTTAGTTTTTCAGATAATATGCCTGCGCCTATATGGCTAGAATCAACGGCGGTAACGGGCACATGTACGGGGTTTTCAGTGACGTCGGGCCAGTCCGGCGATCAAAGTATCACTCTCGGTGGAGGAAATGTGCCTGCTAATAGCTCTTGTACGGTACAAGTGCAAGTGCGTAGTAATGTACCTGGCACCCATAATAGTAGTAGCACGGGCTTTACCAGTAACCAAGGGGAAACTAGCCCAGCAAGTAATACCGCTAATCTTACGGTGACGGAGACCCTCAGTGCAGTATGCACCCCAGGTGGGCTCGGCATTGGCGCTGTTATTGCTTCCCATGAAGATGATTTCTACAGTATTAATTTATCCACTGGCAAAGCTTCATTTATCACCACAAGTCCTTTTTCCACAACCACAAATTCAGTGGCGGTGAATGGCTCACAGTATTTGATCTATTATGCATCAAGTACTGGGTCGACCGCGAATACCGCATTGTATGCCTATGATGTGTTAACCGGTCAGCATATTACTATTGCGGCTAATGTGACGCCATTTGGTGTTGTTCTGGGTGATCGTGGTATGGGTTCTGGCGGGGCCAGTTATTATAATGGGTCTTTGTATTTGGGCGTAGAGCAGTTTGGCGCATTGAATGAGGATGTTATCTACCGCTTACAAATGTCAGAGGATGGGAGAAGCATACTCTACTCAGAGCTGATCCTGGATCGCGCTAATTTAAACCCAAATGGTGGCAATGAAGACTGGGGAGACTTCGTGGTTAGAAATGGCGTGCTTCACAGCCTGAATGCGGCCGGTAATGAGTATATAAGATTAGATTTGGATGATTATTCACAAGAAGCTTTTTTTACGGGTATTACCTGGGGACAGCAAGGCGGTGCCCAGCGAGATCAAAATACTTTCTGGAGTGTCAGCAATCAAATTCAAGTTATTAATATAATAACAGGCACTTTAGTCGGGGCGCCCACCCCCATTACGATTGATGGTGCTGGAACAGGTTTTGGAGGGAGTAATGCTGGAGCCGCCTATGATGCGGGGGGCTGTGTGCCAACAACAAGTAGAATTGGCGATTTAGTATGGAATGACCAAGATGGAGATGGCACCAAAGACCCAACAGAAATTGGTATAGCTGGCGTAACACTGGACCTGTATTACGATATTAATGATGACGGGGTACTCAATGCAGCGGATGATATTTCGGGGGACTCTGTCATTACGATAGCGGACAGGATTACGACGACGACGACTGCTGCTGATGGTGCTTACCACTTTGATAACTTAACCCCAGATGATTACATTGTGGATGTTACAGATACAGCTAATATACTCAACGGCGCTGTGCCAACGAATGGGGCAGACCCTAGGGCGGTGACCAGTATCGGGTTTAATGATGAGCGTAATAATATTGATTTTGGCTATCGCTCCTTCATTGTTATACAAGATGGTTATGTTTTTCTTGATAATGGCACAGGAGGTGGCACAGCCCATGATGGTGTTAAACAGGGTGGTGAGGTCGGTTTTGAAGGCGTGTTAGTCAGGGTGTTAGATCCGGGTAATGCCAATGCATTGATTACGTCTGCACTGACCGATCCCAATGGGCGGTATAGCTTGTATATACCCAATTCGTTTGCGGGGAGTCCGGTGAGTATTGTTGTAGATACACCATCGGGACATTTGTCCATTAGTGAAAATGTAAGTACTACAGGGGCAACTAACCCAGATACTAGGGACGATAGTATTACTTTTACACCCGTCGCCGGAGCGGTACATAACAATGTAAATTTTGGCGATGTGCCACAGAATATCTTTGTGCCCGACAATACAGGCTCTGCGCAACCAGGCCAGGTGGTTTTTTATCCCCATCGCTATACGGCTGGCACCGTGGGAACGGTGACCTTTTCAACATCAGGTTTAGATACACCTACGGGCTTGCCTTGGTCACATGTTATTTATCGAGATACGGACTGCAGTGGCGCATTGAATGGCGTGGAGGCCAATGGTGCTTTCACGGGTAGTCTAGCGGTAGTGGCGGGGGATGAAATCTGCCTGATAGGTCAGGTGATTGCACCCTCCAGTGCCCCCTTTAACTCCCAGTACTTATTAACCTTAACGGCTGATTTCACCTATACCGGTGAGACCCCCGATGGCTTAACCGCACAGCATGTGGTGAACGATTTAACCACCTTGGCAGTTGTTGGTTTGACCTTAGATAAACGTGTTGAAAACTTAGACACAGGTGGCGGGGCTGTAACGAGCAATGCGGCATTGCCTAATCAGCGGCTACGCTATACGGTGACCTATACCAATAATGGTAGCAGCAGTGTCAGTACCTTGGTGGTTCGCGATACCGTGCCCCCTTACACCGGTTTAGATGTGCCTATTACTTGCCCAGCACCCGTAGCACTGCCGAATAACTTGACCGGTTGCAACCTTACTCTGCCTATTACGGCGAATAATGTTGCAGGCTATCAGGGAGCCATTGAATGGAGTTTTACTGGCAGCCTCGCGGCGGGCCAGTCCGGTAACTTGCAGTTTGATGTGCGGGTAGAATAGTTGGTGTATTATCTTGTTATCAAACAGGATATTGGGCCACATGCACGCAGATAAAACACTTAACCCCTTTATTGCCGCCAGACTTTGGTCAGAGCAGGCGGCGAATCGCCCTGCGTGGCAGCATAAAATCATTGTAGCGCTGCGCTATCTATACGTATTGATTGATGACCTTGCTAAGGGGCAGCTGACCATGCGGGCTATGAGCCTAGTCTATACCTCTCTGTTATCAATAGTACCCCTGATGGCGGTGAGTTTTTCAGTACTCAAAGCCTTTGGTATGCATAATAAGCAGTTGGAACCCTTCTTGTTGAAGGCCCTAGAAGCCTTTGGAGATAAGGGTGTAGAGATTACGGCTACTATTATTGGTTTTATTGACAATGTGAAAATCAGCGTGCTGGGCACGGTGGGGATCGCCTTGCTGTTATATACCGCTATTTCTCTGATTCAAAAAATTGAAGGTAGTTTTAACTATGTGTGGCGTTTGCAACAGCACCGCAGCATAGGCCGTCGTTTTACTGACTACGGCAGTGTCATGCTAATTGGTCCTTTACTGGTATTCTCTGCCATTGGTATGTCGGCCAGTGTATTGGGGGGCGCATTTGTGAGGGAGGCCAGCCAGTTTGAATTGATCGCCTGGGCGGTGGGGGTCTTCACCAAGTCACTGCCTTATCTGATGATCATCGGCGCCTTTAGCTTCTTTTATATGTTCATCCCCAATACCAAGGTCAAGTTACGCGCGGGTATTATCGCAGGTATTGCCTCGGGCATACTGTGGCAAACCGTGGGCTGGTTATTTGGTTCTATCGTAGTAAAGGCTACCGATAGCAGTACCTATGCTATTTACTCGGGCTTTGCCCTGTTAGTGCTGTTTATGATTTGGATGTATATCAGCTGGGTGATCTTACTGATTGGTGGCAGCTTAGCTTTTTATGTACAACACCCCGAATATGTCGTACCGACTCGCCGTGAAGGGGGCATGAGTGCCCAGCAGCAAGAGCGCTTGGCTTTACAAATTATGGCATTGATTACCCAACGTCAATATGCGGAGAAAAATCCCATGGGCGCAGAGCAGTTTGTGCGCCGTTTAGGCTCACAGATACAGGGTGTGCAAATGGTACTGAGAGCCTTGCTAGATGCGGGATTGATTGAAGAAACCAACCACGATGTGGTGCGCTATCTGCCCAAGGTGGCGATGGAGGCTACCAGCGTATTGAGTGTATTAAATGCGGTACGCAGTGCCAATGCCATGCCACCTCTGTACCGCCACAGCACCCAAGCCGTAGAGGGGGTATTAGCCACCGAACAGCGTATACAGCAGGCCATTAATGGCGCCTTAGATAATATGAGCGTGAAGGATATGGCTTTGCAGGAAGAAGATAAGGCATAAGGGCTTACGGCTCAGCGGATACTTTGCTGAGTACATCCAGCAAGGTATAGCGCCGATCAGAGCCGTCCGCCATGGGCTGCTCTATAGGTGTTACAGCGACACGCACTTTGTACTCAAAGCCTTTCTGGTAGGTGAAGCCCTCGATCTGGTCATAGAAGTTATTCCATTCTCCATCCACTTTCTTCTTCACCAGCAAGCACTGCTGGGGCACCATGCCGTAGCACTCACGGGTTTGCGCACCAACCCACCAGATCTCTGAGTGTTGCTGATTTAGATTAACGTCAAAGCTATTGCATGCGGATAGGCTGCAAAGGGCTGTGATGAATATTAATGATTTTAAAATGTTCATGGGAAATCCCTGTAAATAATATTTAGACAAACTGTCCCGCACAATGCCCCGATGCCCAGGCCCACTGAAAGTTAAAGCCGCCCAAGTGGCCGGTAACATCCACTACCTCACCAATAAAGTATAGCCC
>Ga0105356_10000889_pt1 | contig 29159 bp, 30 predicted proteins | sample GOMGulsemesocosm_3_FD_83502 | JGI IMG/M metagenome (GOLD analysis project Ga0105356, IMG submission 83502) | Methane-oxidizing microbial communities from mesocosms in the Gulf of Mexico - GOM9D Gulf of Mexico | ecosystem: Environmental > Aquatic > Marine > Cold seeps | place: Gulf of Mexico... | reverse complement strand
GTTCACTGCGTTTAATCCTTTTTTACCTTCTTGTAAATCGAATTCTACTTCATCACCTTCACGAACTTCGTCGATTAAGCCTGAAATGTGTACAAAGTGATCTTTGCTTGATCCTTCTTCTGTGATGAATCCAAATCCTTTAGAATCATTGAAGAATTTTACTGTTCCTTTACCCATGTTGTAAATTATAAATATTAAATAAAGCGCGAATATAGAATAAATTTAGTTAACAGATCCGTTTTTATACTAAATATTTTAATTTAATATAAAAAAAGTTGTTTTTGGGAGGTCTTGGGCCTTCAATTCGAGGCTAAAATTTGATTTTAGCTGAGTACTAATGATTTAATTAGGGGCTTTCCTAACGCTTCATTCAGTAAGTTGATTATTTTTTCTTTACCATAGCTCAGTTCTTCACGTAATACAGAAGAACTTAATTGTACATATAGGGTACTGTTCTTTAATTGAATATTAGTGGTATAGTTGTTAACGCCATTTCCCATTAAATTTACCCAAGCTTCTTTGACATCAATCTTATCTAATCCTTTTTGAAGTTTATTAGTGTCAACAAATTCTTTAAGAGCTTCACTTAAGCTCATATTTTCGTTATGACGTTTTTTCATGGCAGTAGTTCAATTTTTTCATAAGGCTTATAATGATACTTTAGACCCTCAGAATTTGTAATTATTAATTCGGTTTTGGAAGCTTTTAATATGGTTTCCTTAATTGTTAGTCCCTGATTAATATAGTAAATATTTAACGAATCATTCTCAATTTTTAAAGAAAAAGGACTGTGATGTTTTGTGATGATAAAGGAGCCTTTAAAGGTTGGGTTAACTTTTTTTTTGAAGCCTGTTAAATCGCTATCTACTTTAAAATAATCGATAGTGGTACTTAAGGTATATTTTTTTAAGAGTTTATTGTTCTTTTCTACCTGTGTAATTTGCCAATAGCCAGTGATGTGTTCTATATATTTCTCGGGATTTGAAGAGCAACTGTTTAAGATAGTTAAAGCGAATATGCAATATATTTTAAATTTCATAAGAATCAATTAACGAATCATTTGTGATTAAAATTTTATTTCGGTACAGATAGACCTTAGCGTACTATATGCTTATGTTAGGCTTGCATCTTCACCCAAATTAAAAATCTCATAGGTTTGATGTACCTGTTTTATGGCTTCTTCAGTGCGTTCAGGATGCGTATCGCTTATAAATATTTGACCAAAATTCTCCTCGTCTACCAAGCTAATTATTTGCGATACCCGTTGTGCATCTAATTTGTCAAAGATATCGTCCAATAATAAAATAGGACTCACCCCGCTGTGGATCTTAATAAAGTCGAATTGTGCCAATTTCAATGCGATTAAAAATGTTTTTTGCTGTCCTTGACTTCCAAATTTTTTAATGGGATACTCCTCAATCTCGAAACTTAAATCATCTTTATGAATGCCAATACTAGTGTATTGCAATGCTCTGTCCTTGTTGATGCTGTCTTTTAGTAATGTCTTTAAGTCAGCATTTGACAAGTCACTTTTATAGACGAGGTTAACGGTTTCATTATCATTGCTAATTGCCTTATATCTCGCTTTGAAAATAGGAATGAACTCTTGAAGAAAACGGTCCCGCTGAGTATAAATGGAATGGCCTAGTTCATGAAGTTGGGCGTCGTAAATGTCTAAAGTGTCTGTGTTAAAGGTATTGTTTAGCGCGAAATATTTTAACAATGCGTTTCGCTGTGAGACTACTTTATTATAATTAATGAGATCTAATAAATAGGACTTATTACTTTGAGAAATCACAGCATCGATAAATTTTCGTCGTGTACCACTGCCTTCTGTGATTAAATCGCGATCTGCAGGAGAGATAATTACCAATGGTAGGAAACCTATATGGTCGCTAAAACGCTCATAGGCCTTTCCATTGCGTTTAATTATTTTTTTTTGTCCCTTTTTTAGAGAAACGATAATCTTTTCTTGACGTTCTTGTTTCTCATAAACACCGTCAATGACAAAAAAATCTTCCTGATGTTTTATGTTTTGTGAGGCTACAGGATTAAAATAACTCTTCCCAAAAGATAAGTGGTATATGGCGTCTATAATATTTGTCTTACCTATCCCATTCGGACCAACAAAACAGTTTATTTTTGAGTCAAATGTAAAGGATTTGGCGTCAAAATTCTTATAATTTAATATGGATAAAGTTTTTAAAATCATTAAAACTGTAAGTTAAATATCTAATAAGAAGACATAGATTCTTTAAAAGGAGGTGCAAATTATTGAAAAATAACAAATAAATTAGCTTTTTTTTATCAATAAAAATTTTATTTTTGCGGCGCATTAATATACAATATATGGCTACTTACAAGAAAAGAGGATACAAACCAAAAACTAAATCAGAGAAAGTTGACGCTGTTGAAGATCAATCGGCAACTGCAGAGGTATTTAACACCTTAGATGAAGGTGCTTCTAAAACAGAAGAGTGGGTTGCAAATAATCAAAAGTATATTTTTGTTATTGTTGGTTTAGCAGCAGTAATAATTCTAGGCTACCTAGGTTATAGTAAATTTATTCAAGAACCAAAAGAGGGTCAGGCGATGAACGATATGTTCTCTGCTCAACAATATTTTGAACAAGCCTTAGTAGGTGGAACAGAAAAAGACTCATTGTTTACCTTAGCTTTGAATGGGGGAGAAGGTAAGTTTGGAATGTTGGATATCGCTTCTGAATATGGAGGAACTAATGCGGCAAACCTTGCAAATTACTATGCTGGAATGGCGTATTTAAATATGAAAGATTATCAAAATGCAATTACCTATTTAAGTGATTTCAAAGGAAATGATTTAGCTACGGGGCCAATTGCTACCGGAGGAATCGGTGATGCTTTTGTACAATTAAATCAAAAAGAAGATGCCCTTGATTATTATGTTAAAGCGGCAGAAATGAACACCAATGCTTATACCACGCCGATGTACTTATATAAGGCTGGGACCATTGCGCTTGAATTAGGACAAAATGCTAAGGCATTAGGCTTCTTCAATCGTATAAAAAACGAATTTGCTGAAAGTACTCAGGCTACAGATATTGATGTATTTATAGGTAGAGCAGAAGCTGCTAGCAACTAAAAAGATGGCAACTGCGAATAAAAATTTATCTGAATATGATAAAACAACAATCCCAAACGCGAAGAAATTTCGGTTTGGGATTGTCGTTTCTGAATGGAATGATAAGGTTACAGAAGGACTATATAATGGGGCTTTTGAAGCGCTAATTGATTGTGGTGCTTTAAGTGAAAATATTATGCGTTGGAATGTTCCTGGAAGTTTTGAACTTATTTATGGAAGCAAGAAAATGCAAACTCAAAAGGTAGATGCAGTAATTGCTATAGGAAGCGTTATTCAAGGTGAAACGAAACACTTTGATTTTGTTTGCGAAGGTGTTTCTCAAGGGATAAAGGATCTAAATATACTTCATGATATTCCTGTTATTTTTTGCGTGTTAACCGATAATAATTTACAACAAGCCATTGACCGTTCTGGAGGGAAACATGGCAATAAAGGAGCTGAAGCTGCAATTGCGGCCATAAAGATGGCTGTTTTAAGCAAGAAATAATTCTATTATTTTTTATTATTGGGAACCGTAAAATCTCGAGTATCGGATATTGATGCTTCTGGTTTTATAGGGTTTTACAACCTATTTTGTTAACAATTTTTAGCAGTTCCTACGCGAATCTTCCTTGTATTTTAAGTACATTTGAAGAGCCTATATCAATTCTGACATTATTTATTGAAAGTGAGCTTGGTTGTCATGTTCCTTGTCAAATTGATAGAGCAATATATGTATTGGGTAAAAATGTAGAGAAAAAAGATATTTTGTTAAAACAGCGCAAGAATAAAACCTTTAGTTATAAGTCAAGATTTTCTAGGGAAAACCTTTCTCAAGACCAATTAGAAAGGAATTCTAAAACGGATAGGTTTACGGAAAAATGGCAAAGAGAAAGATCTTCGAATCAGACCAAATCGAAACGCGGGATGTCTTTAGGAGCTTTGTTTCTAATTTTGGTATTATTATTGATTTGCATGTATATATTACAAAATAAATTCATGTAACTTAAAGCATAAATAATTATGGGAATTTTCAAATTACGTAGAAATAAAAAGTTTAGTTATGTGCCACGTCATTTTGATGATAAAGGCGAAGGGAATCCTTTTGAAATTAAACATAAGTTTGATGAATACAGAACAACTGTTGGTAATCATGGTCTAAAAGCAAAGCTTAATAATGCTCTTGCAGATCTTAAAAGTAAAAATGATAAAGCCTCTAGCCGTAGAATTTTGATTATAGGAGCGGTACTTGTTTTAATTTTTCTTTTTATTATTGACTTTGACTTATCTATATTTTCCCCAAAATAATTAATGGCAGATATTATACAATTATTACCAGACCATGTTGCAAATCAGATAGCGGCAGGAGAAGTTGTTCAGCGACCAGCGTCAGTAGTTAAAGAATTACTTGAAAACGCCATTGATGCCGGTGCTACTACTATAAAGCTTATTGTAAAGGATTCTGGTAAAACCTTAATTCAGGTGATTGACGATGGAAAGGGGATGAGTGTGACAGATGCCAGATTGAGTTTTGAACGTCATGCAACCTCAAAAATTAAAACGGCCGAAGATTTATTTGATTTACATACCAAGGGATTTCGTGGAGAAGCCTTAGCGAGTATTGCCGCAATTGCCCATGTTGAATTAAAAACGAAACAAGAACTCGAAGAAGTTGGGACTCAAATTAAAATTGAAGGTAGTGAGATTATAAGTCAAGAGGTGATTGTGGTTCCGAGGGGGACATCTATCGCAGTCAAAAATTTATTCTTTAATATCCCTGCACGTCGAAATTTTTTAAAATCTAATACCGTTGAATCCAGACATATTATTGACGAGTTTAATCGTGTTACCTTGGCACACCCGGGAATTAGTTTTTCTATGTATCACAACGGCAGTGAGATGTTTAACTTGCCAATAAGTAATAATAGACAGCGTTTAGTTAATGTTTTTGGTGGAAAGACAAATGAAAAACTTGTTCCTGTAGAAGAAGTTACCGAAGTTTTGAAAATTTCTGGTTTTGTCGGAAAGCCTGAGTTTGCTAAAAAAACAAGAGGCGAACAGTTCTTTTTTGTGAATAATCGTTTTATAAAGAGTTCTTATTTAAATCATGCCATTAATGCTGCATTCGATGGTCTTTTGAGGCCTGGAACCCACGCGAGTTATTTTTTGTACTTGGAGGTTGATCCTAAATCTATCGATATAAATATTCATCCTACAAAGACTGAAATTAAGTTTGATGACGAACATACCTTATATGCCCTGTTACGATCTGCAGTTAAGCATTGTCTAGGCCAATTTAATATTGCTCCAGTATTAGATTTTGAACATAATAGTAGTATGGATACCCCATATAGTTATAAAGACAAAAATATTTCGAGCCCAAATGTAGAGGTCGATAGGAGCTTTAATCCGTTTAAAGAAGAAAAAGCATCTGTTGGTTTTTCGGCAAATTATAAAAAAGAACCCTCCACTAGCTGGGAGAGTCTTTATGTAGGATTGGAGTCTAAGAGTAATAATAATCCCCAAGATTTCAGTGAAGTTCAATTTGAGAGTGATGAAGTTAGTCCTTCAATTTTTGGAGATGAAACTATTGAGACCAAACAGAAAACCTTTCAAATCCATAAGAAATATATAGTAAATACCATTAAATCGGGGATGTTGTTAATAGATCAGCATCGTGCTCACCAAAGGGTATTATACGAACAATTTTTGCAGCATATAACAGTTAAAGAAGCTGTAAGTCAGCAATTGTTGTTTCCCTTAAGTCTGGAGTTTTCAAATGCAGAAATTGGGATTTTACAAAATTTAAAGGAACAATTGGAACAAACGGGCTTTGTTTTTTCAAGTTTGGAAAATCAAACAGCAGAGATTACGGGAGTACCGGTAAGTGTTGTAGAATCTAGCGTTTCTATTGTTTTAGAGCAGTTGATAAACGATGTTGAAAATGAAGTTCCTGATAGTAATTTTAGTCAAACAGATTTATTAGCCAAGAGTTTGGCTAAAAGTTTGGCGATTAAAACCGGACAGCGCTTAACAGTAATGGAACAAGAACATCTTGTAAATAGTTTGTTTGCCTGTAAAGAACCGTCTATTTCTCCTGCCAATAGAGCGACATCGATAACCATGCGGGTTGAGGATTTAGATAAAAAATTTAATTAAAGGATACTGATAAATTCGCGATATAATGAGAGGGATTACAAATACAGTTAAGCATTTATTAATTATAAATGTAATTATGTTTATCGGAACCATAGCCATTGGAAATGGAGACTTGTTTTTTGGTTTGTTTAATATATATTTCCCAAAGAATGATTTGTTTCAACCTTGGCAGGTAATTACGCATATGTTTATGCATGCTAATTTCCAACATTTATTATTTAACATGTTATTGCTTTGGATGTTTGGAACTATGGTAGAGCGGACAGTTGGCAAGATGAAGTTTTTGTTTTTATATATTTCGGCGGGCTTAGGAGCGACATTATTACCTCTGATTATCGATTATTTTCACTACTATTCTGATTTAAATACATTGATAGAAGCAGGGTTTCATAAAAATGAAATCGTTGAGACCCTTAATTCAGGAATGATAAATACTGGCTGGGAAAAGACCTTAGGAGCCGAAAACATGAAACGATTTACGGGTTTGAATTTTTATAATGCAAGTCTTGGAGCCTCTGGTGCAGTTATGGGAGTTCTGGCTGCTTTTGGTTTTATGTTTCCAAATGCAAAACTGATGTTGCTTTTTCCTCCAATTCCAATTAAAGCGAAGTATTTAATTGGAGGAATGATTGGGGCAGATTTAATTTCTGCATTTTTAACTGGGACACCATTATTAGGATCTAGTAATATTGGTTATTTGGCCCATGTCGGAGGTGCCATAACAGGATTAATCATAGCTTGGTCTTGGAAGAAAAATGAATTTAATAAACACCGTTGGAATTAAATGACATCGCTTAACTACGACATACAGAATAAATTAAAACACCTGACGGTATTTGAAAAAATAATAGCCGTTAATATCGGGGTGTATATCATTGGTTGGTTGTTGACCGTTATATTGGGTCTAGCTAGAACCGAAAGTTTAATTTGGCTGGCATTACCTAAAGATTTTTCGGGATTCATTTTGAAGCCCTGGTCCATACTCACTTATGGATTTACACATGTCGATTTTTGGCACCTCTTTTTTAATGTCGTTGTATTGTATTTTGTGGGCCGATCGTTTTCCAATTTATTTAGTACCAAATTATCATTAAATATTTATTTCTTGGGTATTCTTGTTGGAGGCCTCTCATATATACTTGTATATACCTTGTTTCCAAATGGGATTTTAAAGCTGGCGGGACCCTTGGTTGGTGCTTCTGCAGGCGTTAGGGCTGCCTTGGTGTTCTTATGTGCCTATATGCCTAATAAAGAGGTTCGAATGATTAGCTTTAATATCAAACTACAATATATCGGAGCAGTCATAGTTGTACTGGATATTCTTGGCCTGTTTAATGGGAACCCTGGTGGTAATGTGGCGCATTTAGGAGGTGATCTTTTGGGTTATTTTTATGCCGTGCAATTAAAAAAAGGAACAGATATAGGTAAGGGTTTTGAGCGCCTTATGGATGCTGTGTCTACTCTGTTTTCTAAAAGAAAAAAATCACCCTTAAAAACCGTTCATAAACGAAAAAAAGGGGATAAGTTCGCAGGACATACTAAACAGGAGTTTGGTGAGTTTAATAATCAGAAACAAATTGATATCATATTAGACAAAATAAGCAAAAGTGGCTACGAAAGTTTGAGCAAAGCGGAAAAAGAATTTTTATTCAAAGCTGGCAAAAAATAAAGCGGATGAAGAAATTAAAAGGGATTAATAAAATCATTTTCTTTTTAAATTCACTCGTTGCAGCGATGCTGTTGCTGTCATATCTATTACCTTTTGTCGCTCCTAAATCCTTTGCATTTCTATCTGTGTTAAGTTTGGCAGTTCCACTACTTATCATTTTGAATGTGTGTTTTATGCTGTACTGGCTACTTAAGGTAAAAAAGCAGTTTATTGTATCTCTATTCGTACTCCTTTTAGGTTATAATCATGTGACGTCCTTATATAAATTTACGGCCTCGACAGATATTCAGGATACTGATAATTTATCTATTATGAATTTTAATGTGAGATTGTTTAATCTGTACAATTGGATTCCTGAAGATGGAGTTGAAACAGATATTGTCAACCTAATAAAAGAAGCGGCACCTGATGTGATTAGCTTTCAGGAGTATCATCCCCATGAGAATATTGATTTGTCTTTTTATAAATACAAGTATGAGGCGCTATCTGGAACCCGAGTAAAATATGGGCAAGCCATTTTTTCTAAATATCCGATTATCAATTCAGGGTCCATAGCCTTTCCAAATACAGCAAATAATGCCATTTATGCCGATATCGTTAAGGCGACTGATACCCTTCGTATTTACAATGTGCATTTACAATCATTACGGATTGATGCCGATGTTGAAAACTTGAAAAAAGCAGATTCAGAAATACTGATGAAACGCATAGGAGAAACCTTTAAAATGCAGCAGGTACAGACAGAATTGTTTGTGAAGCACAAAGAAAAATCACCCTATACATTGGTGGTTTGTGGCGATTTTAATAATACCCCGTACTCTTATGTGTATAAGGAAATAAAAGGGGAATTGAAAGATGCTTTTCAAGAAGCTGGTAATGGTTTTGGACGGAGCTTCGATTTTAAATATTTTCCCATCAGAATTGATTTTATTTTAGTCGATAAGGCCTTTAATGTAAATGGATTTAGGACTTACGAGAATAAACTTTCAGATCATTACCCTATTCTTACCAAAATTAGTCTACATCAGTAAACAGTCTACCCAATCTGCTAGCATATGAATACACAATCCTAATCCCAGGATTCGTGTTTTTTTTGGAATCAGTAAAATAAAATATACTGCCATCGCAGCATAGGAATGCAAGGGATGGAAATTAATACTACAGCGTTCAGGGTTGAAAATGGGTGTTGCCAATAGATGATCTAAATCTATGAGCATTGTACAAATCATGATAAGGAATGCTACTTTCCATTTTGGTTTGAAAAAAACAAGAGCGATAGCTAAAGGAAGGCCAAAATGAATGCCATAATGCAGGATTGGTTGTAGCATTAGAGCGTAATATTTTGAGATTCCAAATACTGCAAAGCATTTGTTCCTTCATTAAAAAGTAGATCCAAAATACTTAGATTATTAATAAAAGCAAACTTGTTAGAAAAGACTTGGGTATAAGGCTCCAACGGAATTTCTTTTTCTTTCCGCGCATTGACAAGAAACCTAAGATCTTGACCCGAAGGAAACTCTTTTTGATAGGCTTCGCTGCGGCTAAAGTCCCGTTCGAGCTGTAAACAGTCAAATACAACCTCTAAGCACTTAAAGTTAAAGTCTAATATATAATGTTCCTTTGAATGAAATAATGGAGCTAGATCGTCTTCATAATATTCGAAAAAAGGAGATGTTCTATAGGCGCTTTGAAGTGATTTCCAGTGTAAGGCTTGCCAATTTTCAGCATTGGCTATTTCTACATCTTTAAAGAGCTGTCGGTTTTTATGACTGTGTTTTACAGGTATATTTAATGCTAACTTGCCGTTGGCTCCATAGATATATGTTCGGTTTCTATAGGTCTGCTTTTGGTAGTTATCTTCAACTTCAAACATGAGACGCTCAGCCTTCACTATGCTGACAAAGTGAGCGACATTTGGAAAATATGTCGGATGGAGAAGGATGCTGTTCATGTGTTTGTTTGATTAGCTTGCGGCGCTGAAGCGTCACTTTAAACATCTAATTATTCAAAAACGTAAGCTGTTAAAATCAAATTGAAAATTCAACTTAAGATAAAACTACGATTTCGCTTTTTTGCGTTTTCTCCAGGTATTAAATCCAAACCATCCTAATAATAGCACAATAAATGGAATTAAATAGGACACCGGTTCACCACTGCCGTGAACCGTAGTAAACATGCGTTCCCAGCGTATTTTGTCAATACCTTTTTTGTTTTTATCTAAGCTCAACCAAATAAATACCGGCTTACCAACCACGTGATCAAAAGGAACGAAGCCCCAAGATCTTGCGTCTTGAGAGTTGTTGCGATTATCTCCCATCATCCAGTAATAATCTTGTTTAAAGGTATAGGTGCTAGCAAGGACATCATTGATAAATATTTGATTGCCTTCTACACGTAAATTATTGCCTTCATATTCAGTGATAAGGCGTTTGTATAATGGAAGTACCTCAATATTAATTGCTATGGTTTTTCCAGCTTCAGGAATATAAATAGGACCGAAAAAATCATTGTTCCACGCATAATTTGGTGAATGTGGGAATACACCGGTCTCTCTTTTTCCGGGTATATCCTTACGTAATTCAATACTCTTAATATTAGGGTGATTTCTAGCCTTGGCAACATCTTCTTGGGTTGCAGCTGGGATATAATAGGTTTGTTTCTCTTCGTCAAGACCTAGACCATCAGTTAAATTATACCTTAAAAGGATTCTGTTAACGTCGTCGTTAGAAACTTGTCCTTTAAAAGTAATATTATATGAAAATTGCAGTCGCGCTCTATCTGGAATCTCATTTTGCTTGCCATTAATAAAGACATATCCATTTCTAACTTCAAGAGAATCACCTGGAACACCAACACAGCGTTTAACATAATTGGATTTTTTATCCACAGGCTTATATAACACAGCACTATTTGGATCCGTTATTACAGTTAATGTATCAACAGGCCAGTTAAAAACAACAATATCATTACGTTTAATGCTTTGTAATGATGGAAATCTAAAATAGGGTAATTGTGGTGTTGTTATATATGATTTTTTTGCCGTTAATGGAATAGCATCATGAACCATTGGTGCAGCAATAGTGGTCATTGGTGTTCTTGCTCCATAGTGCATTTTGCTCACAAATAGATAATCACCAACTAATAATGACTTTTCTAAAGAGGAGGTTGGAATCGTAAACGGTTGTATAAAATAGGTGTGTACAAGTGTGGCGGCGACTACGGCAAATAAAATAGAGCTTATCCAGTCTCCGGCGTTGCTTTTGGGATTTAAATCACGATCTTTTATATAGGTAACCTCCATCATATAATTAATATAATAATTATATAGTCCTAAAGTTATAATGGCTAAGAAGGTGTCTTTACTTGTGTTTTTACCAAAACTTCTCGCGGTTTCAACCCAAATTACAGGAAACATAATTAGGTTGATAATTGGGAGAAATAACAATATAGTCCACCAAGGTGAACGATTAATTATTTTCATTAAAACAATAGCATTATAAACAGGAATAAAGGCTTCCCAAGCTTGTCGTCCAGCTTTAAGGTATAATTTCCAGGTGCCTAATCCATGTATTACTTGAATCAATATGAAAAATATAAACCATTGCATTAGTGTCATAATTGTATTTTTTTTAGTTGTTTGTTAGTACTTAAAGGATAAGAGATGTTACAATAATAACAACTCTTAACCAATATTTAACACATCGTTCATTGTAAACACGCCCGATTTTCCAATCAGCCATTCTGCAGCAATTACCGCTCCTAATGCGAAGCCATTTCTGTTATGTGCCGTATGTGAAATAGTAATGGCATCGACTTCCGAATTGTAATTGACATGATGTGTACCAGGTACATTTTCGATACGTTTGGCTTCAATTGGAATTTCATTTGAACGGTCAGTATCTCCTAGAGCCCAGTTGGTGAAATTTGAATTTTCAATGATACCGTCGGCGAGACTAATTGCAGTTCCACTTGGGGCATCTAGTTTTTGAGTATGATGAATTTCCTCTAAATTCACATTATACTGCTTGAGGTTGGACATCATTTTTGCTAAAACTTTATTGAGTTCAAAGAAGATATTTACGCCTAGACTAAAATTGGAAGCATAAATAAAAGCACCCTCTTTTGCTTTGCATAAAGCAGTCATTGTCTCATAATTATCTAGCCATCCTGTGGTTCCTGAAACAACAGGAATCTTATTGTCTATACAGTTTGAAATATTTGCGACTGCCGCGGATGGTGCGCTAAAGTCAATGGCTACGTCTGCTTGAGTAATGTCATAAGTGCTCGTGTTCTCATCAACTATTATTACGATGGAGTGTCCGCGTTGGAGTGCAATTTGTTCAATAACTTTCCCCATTTTCCCATAGCCAAGTAATGCTATCTTCATGTGTTTAAAATTTAAAATCTAAAGTTAAGCCTAAATTTGTAGTGGCATCAAAATCATTAAAGTTGAAATGTGGTTTTAATGCTAAATTATCATCTACATTATATTGCAATAGATGAGCATCAACATTGGCATCTATAATGTTTAAAGCGTAAATTCCAATAGTAATAAGTAAAGATAATTCTTTGTTTCTTCGGAATTGTTCCTGCGCTCGTATGAGCCCTTCATCAGAAATTCTTGGTGTTGTAAGCGGTTTGCCGTTAAGATCAACACCATAAAATTCATCATCCCTAAATCCTGCTAATCGTCTTTTATAGGCGCCACGATAACGATCAAATTCTTTGGTATTCTCTAAATAGAAATAAATTCCAGTGCCTAATGCTCCGTATACAAGAGGAATTTTCCAATATTTTTTATTGTATGCCTGACCCAAACCTGGAAGTACTGCCGAATAGAATGCCGCCTTTGAAGGAGACAAAGGATCTATAGGTTCTCTCCTTATCGAATCTTGAGACCGGCTGTTTTTTGTGCTGATACTCTTTTGTGTTTTTTTTGCATCGTTTTGAGCAAAAACCACAATAGGAAAAACCAATAATAAGATTACAAAAAGAAATTTACTTCTCACGTTGTACCAATTTTTTTATTCTGTTAAAATCTTCTTCAGAATGAAAGGGAATTGTAATTTTTCCACTCCCATTCTTAGATACTTTAACGTCTATTTTATGTCCAAAGTATTCCGAAATTTGTTTAACTCCTTTTTTAATAAACGTTGGTATTTCTATTTTTTCAGGTGTGGATATTACTTTGTTATCCCTATAGTTTTTTACAATGTTCTCGGTTTCTCGAACCGATAACTTATGAGATAATATGTTTTCGTAGATTTCTAACTGTGCTGTATGGTCTTCGATATTTATAATGGCGCGACCATGTCCCATAGATATAAAACCATCTCGCATTCCCGTTTGAATGATGGGATCTAATTTTAATAATCGCAAGTAATTCGCAATTGTAGATCGTTTTTTACCAACGCGATCACTCATTTGTTCTTGAGTGAGGTTAATTTCATCAATTAAGCGTTGATAAGATAATGCAATTTCAATGGGGTCTAGATCTTGGCGTTGAATATTTTCAACCAAAGCCATTTCCAAAGACTCTTGATCGTTAGCAATTCTAATATAAGAAGGAATAGCTGTTAGGCCAATGAGCTTAGAAGCTCTATAACGACGTTCTCCTGAAACTAACTGGTATTTATTAAATGCAATTTTTCTAACGGTAATGGGTTGAATAATTCCCAGTTCCTTTATGGAAGAGGCCAATTCACGCAAGGTATCATCGTTAAATTTAGTCCTCGGTTGAAAAGGGTTAACTGATATTGTATTTAAATCAAGCTCAACAATATTACCAATAACCTTATCTGCATTTTTGTCCTGAATGGAGGTAATCTCATTTGAGGGGTCTTGTAAAAGCGCAGAGAGTCCTCTGCCTAATGCTTGTTTTCTTGTTGCCTTCGCCATTAATCGCCGTTTTTATTGATAATTTCTTTTGCCAAACTTAAGTAATTCGCAGCACCTTTACTACTTACGTCATAGTTAATTATACTTTCACCAAAACTAGGCGCTTCACCCAATCTTACGTTTCGTTGTATAATGCTTTGAAATACCATATCATTGAAATGTTTTTGTACCTCTTCAACCACTTGGTTCGAAAGTCTTAAACGTGCATCGTACATGGTGAGTAATAAGCCTTCAATATCCAAATCTGGATTGTGTATTTTTTGAACACTTTTTATAGTGTTAAGGAGTTTTCCTAAGCCTTCAAGTGCAAAATATTCACATTGAATTGGAATAATTACGGAGTCAGCTGCAGTAAGGGCATTTAGTGTTAAAAGTCCCAATGAAGGTGCGCAGTCGATTAAGATATAATCGTAAGCCGATTTTAAATGAGTGATAGCCTTTTTTAGCATGTATTCACGCTCTGCCTTGTCTACGAGTTCAATCTCAATAGCAACCAAATCGATGTGAGCTGGTATAATATCTACATTTGGAGCTGTAGTTTGTAAAATACATTCCTCTGCAGAACAGGTATGTTCAAGAACTTGGTAGGACCCGTTAACAACAGCATCGACATCTATTCCCAGACCAGAGGTTGCATTGGCTTGAGGATCGGCGTCAATTAAAAGAACCTTTTTTTCCAGAACCCCCAGTGAAGCCGCTAAATTTACAGATGTTGTTGTTTTACCAACTCCTCCTTTTTGATTGGCAATTGCTATTATTTTACCCATGCTTTTGGTTAATTTTTAATTACAAAAATACATTTCGTAATCTATTAAAAAAAAGATATTAATAGGTGTTTTTATTAATATTTTTTTTAAGTCAAATCCCTTACTTTTAATTTTAAATCTTTTGAGTGTATAGTGTCGTAGATGATCATTTGAGAAATAAAAATAGAGGTAGTTTTTTTTTGTGATTTTAAACCTGTTCCTTAATCGATACATCCACCTGTTGGTATTTATATCATTATAGAAAAGGCCTAATTTTTCCTTAATCTCCAATTTGGACAGACCTATAAGACTCTTGTAATTTAGTGTTGATAGATCTAAATTATTGCATTCATTTGTGATGGTGTTAGTCGGTTTAGATAAAACCTTATTGGTCTTAAAAGGCCTAATCATATTTAGAGCTAAGATGTAAATTGAAGGGGAGTAATAAATAAGGTTTACATCATATTTTATTCCTAATTCGGCAGTGGAATGTTTTAGTACAAACTCTAAAACCTTTTTGTTTATGAGTTCAAGTTCGAGATCTGTCAATTCCATAGGAGCTGAGGACTGATCTAGTAAAGCTGCTTTTTTATGAGCTAGACTTTTTTTAATTGCATTCAATCGTAGATTGACATCATTTAATAATGCCCTTTTTTCTAGTGCCCTAAATGACCAGAAAAAAACTAGAGCTGCAGTATTTTTTTGGACCCCTTCGTTTTGGTTGAAGATTGCTATAATTTTACCCACAATACATAATAATTTCCTAAGCGTATAGAATACGATGAGATGGGGATAAGTTGTTGTAGGGTAGGTAAATATACTTGAAAACTGCGGAATTCACAAGATTTAGGAGCTATATTATAAGAAAAAACTCTAGATATTTGTAGGTTTAATTCTTTTATTTATGAGATTGTAAAGGGATTGTTAATTGGCAAATAGAAGTAATGGAAAAAGGTGGGTTTAGCAGGTCACCTTTATTGTTTCATTAATTAAGGAAGATTATTCTTCAGGCATTAAAATTCCTAAAAAGTAATTTTTATCCAAAAATTCATTTGCTACATTTTTAATGGCTTCTGTTGTTAAAGCATTGATGGCTGCTTCGGTTTTTAAAATATCGGAAGCATCGCCGCTTTCTTGTGTAGAACGAATGAAATTCGCCAACCAAAATCTATTCTTTTTAATGTCTTCTTTATGTTTTAGCAAATAGGTTTCTTTGATTTTGAACAAATCTTTTTCAGAAGGACCATCTTTTTTTATTTTTTCTACTTCTGCCAATGCAGCAGCTATTAATTTGTCTACATTTTCTGGACCACAAGGAAATGATATTGTGAAATTAACCCCGGTAAAGGAGAGTTTTCTAAAAGAGCCAGATGCGCCTACACCATAAACGCCGGCTTCTTCTTCTCTAAGCTTTTCAATTAACTTTATGGATAAAATTTCACCCAATGCCGTGACCTCTAATTTTTTCTTAGCCGAATATTCAATATCATCTTCTCTCCAATTTATTGAAACTAAACTTTTAGGGTCCTTTCCGCGGTTAACAACTTGTTTTCTATACGTGTCTTTTTCTCTAAATACTGTAGGTTTAAAGCTTTCATTAGAATGTGTTGTAGCTAATGAAGCGAGGTATTTTTTAGAAAATAATTTGAGTTGTTCTTCATCGATATTACCTACAAAATAAAAATTAAAATCGCCGGCATCAGCAAAGCGTTCCTGATATTTTTTATAGGCTAAATCATAGTCTGCGGCATCCATTTTTTCGGGGGTTGGAAAACCTGTATACCTTTTATTTCCTTTATTTCTGAATTTTCCTGTTTCATTAGAAAAATAGAATCTAGGATTCGCCATTAAGTTTCCTATAAAACTTTTTTGTTTAGTGATATAAGAAGTATAGGCTTCTTTGTTTTTGTTTAAATCTGTAAAGTAAAGGTAAACTTGCTGAAACAAGGTTTCCAAATCTTTTGGTGCAGCCTGACCTCTGAATCCCTCAGAGACTAACTGTATATGCGGACTAACACTTACAATTTTTCCACTTAGCATTTTGCTGAGATCTGTTTTTGATAATCCTCCAATTCCAGCTTCTGTAAGACCTCCATTTGCAAAACTTGTGGCGAGATATTCTTCATCGGTATATAAACTAGTACCTCCAAAACTTGTAGCTTCAAATAATATTTCTTCGTTTTTAAAATCTGTTTTTTTAAAGGTAACTGTGGCTCCATTACTTAAAGTAAATGTGGTGGCATCAATTAAATCATGCTTTTCTGTTTTGATGATAGCCCCTTCTTTGAGTATGTTTTCAACGAGATTTTCTCTAATATCCGCGTCTTTATAAGCTTTAATTGTTGAGGTCTTTACGGTTTCTAAAAGTGTGAGAATATCGGCTTCAGTTGGAGGTGTCAGTCCTTCTTTTTCAGGCCCCGTTAAAATAATGACGCGGTTGTCATCATGAATAAAAGTGGTAATTAGGGTGTTTACCTCGGAAAGCTGAATATTTGGAATGTACTCATTGGTGATTTTATATTCCCAGGCTATTCCTGGAATAGGCTCCTCGTCTAAAAAATTATTGACATATTCTCCAATAATGCGATTACTTTCTTGTTTGTCTCTGTCCTTATACTGTTTTTCGAGTCCTGCTAATATATTTTTTTTAGCGCGTTCAAATTCTCCTTCTTGAAATCCATAACGCTTGACGCGTTCATTTTCTTCTAATAAGGTTTTTAAAGCTTCCAATTGTCCAGTTTCACTTGTCATAGCAAAACTTTGATAGGCGTTTTTAGAACGTGAAAATGTGCCTCCATAATAGGAGAAACCATAGACAAAAGGAGGGTTTGGTTTGTTCGTTAATTCTGAAAGTCTATTGTTGAGCATTCCACTAAACAAATTCCTTATGATCATTTCACGGTAATCTACGGTAGTTTCCATTTTTGGAGCTTCGTAGCTGTCCTTATACATAATTTGAACTTGTGAAAAGGCAGCTTCCTTATCTGTTGCCACTGTAACAAATGTTTCTTTATGATTAGGAAGGTCGAATGCCCCGCGTTCTTTTGGGTTTTCTGCTTTTGCAATGTCACCAAAATGGTCCTTGATTTTAGCTTCTAGTTGGTCGACATCAAGATCTCCAACGGCCACTACAGCCATCAAATCTGGACGGTACCAATCTTTATAATAATTCCTAACATCATCGTAACTAAAGTTTTCAAGATTTTCTTTGGTACCAATAGGAAGCCTGTCGGCGTACTTTGAACCATGCATCAATTTTGGTAAATACTGTTGCATCATTCTTTTGTTTGGACCAAGACCCAACCTGTATTCTTCCAAAACCACACCGCGTTCATCATCAATGGCTTCATCAGTTAAGGTAGCGTTATGTGCCCAATCTTCAATAATTTGAAATCCTTTTTCCAGTTTCTCGGGATCATCACTAGGAATGGGTAAAATATAAACGGTTTCATCAAAACTTGTATATGCATTTAGGTCGGCACCAAATTTTACTCCAATACTTTGCAGGTAATCTACAAGTTCATTTTTCTTAAAGTTCTTTGTGCCGTTAAAATTCATGTGCTCCATAAAATGAGCGAGCCCTAATTGCTTTTCTGTTTCTAAAATAGACCCTGCATTTACTACAAGTCGTAACTCTACCTTATTAGCAGGCTTGCCGTTATTTCGTATATAATAAGTTAAACCATTGGATAGTTTTCCAATTTTCACATTGGGATCAACTGGAATTTTTTGTGCGTCAATTTGAGTCTTTTTCTGCGTCTTTTCCAAATCTGAACTTTGTGCAAATACGATTCCTGTAAATGCGAACAGGACGTAACATAATAGTTGCTTTTTAATATTCATGTTTAAATAGTTTTGGATTTATGTAATCAGGTTACATAAATAATTAAAAGTAATGTTGACTATTATTTGGTACCTAGAGAGTAAGCTAATGTAGTATTTATTGTAGGAAAAACCAACAAAAAATTAATAAATCTCATAGAATCGATAAAAATAATATGACATTCTTCGGTATCACTGTTCATTGCTGTTTTTAAGAATTAAAGAAAAATATTGATTTAAAAGGTTGATACCTGATAAAAATCATGTTTTTAACTTTTGTTTAGATTTAATTTTGTCATATAAAGGATAAAAACATCTTTTTATATTAATATCAAATTAAATATTTTGTTCATGAAGTTAAATCAAAGATTATCAAAACTGAAGTTCTTAGCACTTTTAATAGCGCTAACACCACTTCTTACCTTATTTTCATGCATCGACACTAATGAAAAAAAGGATTATCAAAGTACTGCAGATATTCCTGTAAGTAGAGAAATGGTAGCAGAGTTAACAGCGCCACCACATGTGCCAACTCCGGTAGGACGTAGGAAAGCAAAAAAGCTCATTGTTAATATGGAGATATTAGAAGAGGTTGGTGAAATGACCGATGGTGTAAAATATACCTATTGGACTTTTGGAGGATCGGTTCCTGGAAGTTTTATCAGAACAAGAGTGGGGGATGAAGTAGAATTTCATTTAAAAAACCATCCGGATAACAAATTACCACACAATATTGATTTGCACGCGGTAACAGGTCCTGGAGGGGGAGCAACATCATCATTTGTAGCTCCTGGTAAGGAAGCACAATTTTCATTTAAAGTGTTGAACCCTGGATTATATGTATATCACTGTGCTACTGCTCCTGTAGGAATGCATATCGCCAATGGTATGTATGGTTTAATATTGGTTGAGCCTGAAGGAGGCTTGCCAAAAGTGGATAAGGAATATTATATAATGCAAGGTGATTTCTATACTAAAGGAGAAAATGGTGAACGTGGCTTACAGCCTTTTGATATGAAAAAAGCTGTGGATGAAGATGCCGATTATGTCGTGTTTAATGGTAAGGTTGGTGCTCTGACTGGAGATAATGCAATTACTGCTAAAGTTGGGGAAACCGTAAGGCTTTATATCGGTAATGGTGGGCCAAATTTAGTGTCATCTTTTCACGTGATAGGAGAAATATTTGATAAGGTTAGAGTTGAAGGGGGAGACCTCATAAATACAAATGTCCAAACAACACTTGTACCAGCTGGAGGTGCGGCAATTGTAGAGTTTAGGGTCGATGTCCCCGGAACCTTTATTCTCGTAGATCACTCAATTTTTAGAGCCTTTAACAAAGGCGCATTAGGGATGCTTAAAGTAGAGGGAGAAGAAGATTTAAAAATTTATTCTGGTATGCAAGAGGAAGGTATTTATCAACCTGAAGGCGGTGGAATTCAAAAGATGCCTGGAGTAGAAGGATCAGGAATTGTTGAGGCCTCTGCAAAAAATTTGGAAGAAAAAATAGAATTTGGTAAAGCCACCTATATGCAAACTTGTTTTGCCTGCCATCAAGCAGAAGGTCAAGGGATAGCAAATGCCTTCCCTCCATTGGCAAAATCTGATTATTTAAATGCAAATGTGAATCGTGCTATAGATATTATTCTTAATGGTAAGACAGGAGAGATTACGGTTAATGGTACTATCTATAATAGTGTGATGACCAGACAAGATCTTTCTGATGAAGAAATTGCAAATGTATTAACCTATGTTTACAATAGCTGGGGTAACTCTAAGAAGGATGTGACACCAGCAATGGTTAGAAGTAGAAGAAATGCTCACTAAAACATATTAACATGGTTTCGTTTTTCAGATTGATATTAGTTTTTTTGGTAATCGGTTGTTCAAACACTGTTTTTGGTCAATCTGAAAGCGAAATGGTTCTTGTGAACGGAGGGGATTTTATTCCACTCTATGGGACAGACTCTGCGACCGTGGTTGTAAGAGATTTTAAAATGGATATATACCCAGTTACGAATAGCGATTATTTAGCTTTTGTTAAGAAATATCCAAAATGGAGAAAATCTAAAATAATACGACTTTTTTCAGATGAAAGTTATTTGGGGAGGTGGGAAGATGATCTTACTCTAGGAGCCGATTTTCTTCCCAATTCACCAGTGACTAGCGTGTCCTGGTTTGCCGCAAAAGCATATTGTGAATGTCAGGGAAAACGATTGCCTACTGTTGATGAGTGGGAATTTGCGGCAATGGCCGATGAAAATATTCCTGATGCTAGAATTTTGAAAGGATATAATCAAAAAATTCTAACCTGGTATGAAGCTCCAAGAACCTTTAAAAACACCATCGGGTCTACCTTTAAAAATTATTGGGGAATACATGATCTCCATGGATTAGTATGGGAATGGACTTTAGATTTTAACTCCGTACTCATTTCTGGAGAATCTAGAAAAGACGTTGATAAAGACAGTAATTTATTCTGTGGAAGCGCAGCCGTTGGCGCCTCTGATTTAATGAATTATGCCGCTTTTATGCGCTATGCATTTAGAGGGAGTATTAAAGCAAATTATACTGGTCGCAACCTAGGATTTAGATGTGTTAAAGATGTTGAGGATTTTCACTGACATTTTTTAATAAGTATCTGATTGTTGAAAATTAATTAATAAAGCTATGAAAACACTAATAAAAATACTTGTTATAGCATTTGTTCTTAGCTCATGTAAGAATGATAAAAAGGCCAATATAGCTTCTGACAATAGTCTGGAAGAAGTTGTGTCTAACGAGATTCCAGAACTTTCTATTTACAATTTACCCTCTACTTGGACCACTCAAGACAATCGAGATATTGAGTTAAAATCACTTCAAGGTGATATCTTGGTAATGGTTATGATTTACACAACTTGTAAGGCTGCCTGTCCACGATTAGTTTCTGATATGAGAAATATTGAAGCTCAAATTCCGAAGAAAAATAAAGAAAAAGTTAAACTCATTTTAGTGAGTATTGACCCTGAAACTGATACCCCTACACGCCTTAAAACTTTTGCAAAAGAAAACAATATGGAATCTGAACAATGGTTGTTTTTAAGAGGTAGCATAGAGATGACTAGAGAATTTGCAGCTGTTTTGGCTGTTAATTATAAGAAAATATCACCTATGGATTTTTCACATTCAAATATTATTTCTGTGTTTGATACCAATGGTGTTATGGCCCATCAGCAAGAAGGACTAGGTGTAGATAATAAAGAAACCGTAAAAACCATACTCGAATTAGCCGAAAAAAGCAACAATTAATCTGGCTGACAAAACAATAATATTATGACAACAATAGAAGATAAAACAGTAGCGGAAGTGGTTGCTGAAAACATTAAAACAGCACATGTATTTAAAAAATACGGTATTGATTTTTGCTGTGGTGGAGGAATTAGTATAGATAAGGCCTGCGAAAAGAAGGATGTGGATTTTGAGAAATTGAAGGCTGAACTCTTATCCGTAGATGAGGCTCCTAGGGCTTATAATTATAATGCTTGGGAATTAGATTTTTTGATAGACCATATTATAAATGTACATCATAGTTATGTGGAAGAGTCAATACCATTAATTTTACAATATTCAAATAGAGTAGCGGAGGTTCATGGTCATCATTATACCGAAGTTCTGAAAATAAATGAGCTCTTTACAGAGGTTGCCAATGAATTGGCTTCACATATGAAAAAGGAAGAGATTATTTTGTTTCCGTATATTAAGAAATTGATAGTACTTAGGAAAGAGAATGCGGCAATAACGCCTCCACCATTTGGTACGGTCAATAATCCTATACAAATGATGGAATCTGAACATGAATCTGCTGGTGATATTTTTAAAGAAATTGCTACATTGACCAATAATTATACACCACCTGAAGGTGCTTGTAATACATTTAGAGCCTTATATGCAAAGTTGGATGAGTTTGAACAAGATTTACACCAACATATTCACCTAGAGAATAATATCTTGCATCCAAAAGCTATTCAATTGGAAAAGGCCTTTTAAATAATATGAATTATTAAACACAATAAGATGAAAAAATTACTGAGTCTGTTATTTTTAACAATAAGCTGTTTTGTCTCTGCTCAAGAATTAGATGTTTCAGCAGAGTTTAGACCACGTTTTGAATATAGACATGGATTTAAAACATTAGCACCAGAAGGATCAGATGCCGCAACTTTTGTGTCGCAACGTTCTCGAATCAATTTTAAATACGGAAGTGAAAAACTAAATACCTTTATTTCTTTCCAAAGTGTACGGGTATGGGGCGATGAAGCGACCCTTTCAACAAATGATGCCAATGCCGTTTCTATACATGAAGCTTGGGCACAAGCCTTTTTGAGTCCTAAGTTCTCCTTGAAAATCGGACGTCAAGAGATTATATATGATGATCAACGTATTTTTGGTAGTGTAAATTGGGTCCAACAAGCGAGACGTCATGATGCCTTAATTGCTATTTATAGGCCTAATGACACCTCGAGGTTAGATTTTGGATTAGCTTTAAATGAGAATTCGGAGTCATTATTTTCTCAAGACTATTTAGCGAATAATAATAAGGCTTTTCAATACCTGTGGTATCATACCAGTTTTGAAAATGCTTCCTTGAGTCTTTTAATGCTAAATAACGGACTTGCTTTTGATGATAATGGAGAGCAAAAGGTTGACTATAATCAAACTATAGGCTCTAGATTTACATATGGTAAGCATAAATTTAAAGCGGATGCTTCTTTGTATTTCCAAACAGGAAAAATTGCCGATGTTGATTTAAGTGCCTATAACGTTGCAGCCAATATGTATTATAAATTAAGTAGTACTTTAAATGCAGGCATAGGAGCTGAATACCTTTCTGGTACGGATATGGATGCCTCAAGTACTAAACTGAAATCGTTTAGTCCATGGTTTGGAACCAATCATAAATTTAATGGATGGATGGATTATTTCTATGTGGGGAATCATGGTAAATCGGTTGGACTGGTTGATATTAGTGCGAGTTTAAAATACAATAAGGATAAATTTTCATTTGCCATAATGCCGCATATATTTTCTGCAGCTGCATCCGTAGTTAATGGTGCTGGAGTAGAAATGAGTGATGGTTTAGGAACTGAGATTGATTTGTCTTTTGGATATAAAGTAGCCAGTAATATTACGTTTCAAGTTGGGTACTCTCAAATGTTTGCAACTGAAACTATGGAAGTTTTAAAAGGTGGAGATCACAATGCTACTAATAATTGGGGCTGGGCGATGTTTGTCTTTAAACCTAAACTCTTTTCATATAAAAAAGAATAGAAAATTGATTTTAATACATAACAAAAAGGAGCTCTTGAATTTCAAGAGCTCCTTTTTTATGAAATATTTGATCTTATATTTATGCTTCAGTATCTATCAAGATCTCTAATATTTTTATCGCTGCATCGCTAATTTTAGTGCCTGGTCCAAAAACAGCAACGGCGCCTGCATCAAATAAAAATTGGTAATCTTGTTTAGGGATAACGCCACCAACAACAACCATAATATCGTCTCTACCATAGTTTTTTAATGCTTCAAGCACCTGAGGCACCAATGTTTTATGCCCTGCCGCTAGTGAAGAAACGCCTAAAATATGTACATCGTTTTCTACAGCTTGTTTGGCAGCTTCTTTTGGAGTTTGGAATAGAGGTCCAATATCGACATCAAAACCAACATCTGCATATCCAGTAGCCACGACTTTAGCACCACGATCATGGCCGTCTTGTCCCATTTTTGCAATCATAATTCGAGGTCTTCGACCATCTTGATCTGCAAATTGATCCGCTAGTTGTTTCGCTTTTTTAAATGAACTGTCATCTTTTATTTCTTTACTATACACGCCTGAAAATGATTTTATTTGAGCTTTATATCTCCCAAAAGAGACTTCAAGAGCATCACTAATTTCTCCTAAAGTAGCACGTTCACGAGCCGCTTCAATTGCTAAAGCTAGTAAATTTTCGCTTCCTGTACTTGCAGCTTCGGTTAATTTTGAAAGCAAGGCTGTTACCTTAGCTGAATTCCGTTCTGCTTTAATTCGATTTAATCGTTCAATCTGAGACTTGCGAACCGTTTGATTATCAACTTCTAGAATATGTAAAGGGTCTTCTTCTTTAAGTTTATATTTATTAACACCAACTATTACATCTTGTCCAGAATCTATGCGAGCTTGTTTACGTGCCGCAGCTTCCTCAATACGTATCTTCGGAATTCCTGCTTCAATCGCTTTGGTCATTCCTCCTAATTCTTCAACTTCTTCTATGAGTTCCCATGCTCTTTGACTAATATCATGAGTGAGTTTTTCAACATAATAACTTCCAGCCCATGGATCAACTGTTTTCGTTATTTTAGTTTCTTCTTGGAGGAAAATTTGAGTATTTCTGGCTATTCTAGCAGAAAAATCTGTCGGTAGAGCAATGGCTTCGTCTAAAGCGTTAGTATGAAGACTCTGTGTGCCACCAAAAGCGGCAGCGGCAGCTTCAATACAGGTTCTTGAGACATTATTAAATGGATCCTGCTCTGTTAAACTCCAGCCACTGGTTTGACTATGTGTTCTTAAGGCTAGTGATTTTTGATTCTTGGGGTTAAATTGTTTAAGCAATTTTGCCCAAAGCATACGGGCGGCTCTCAATTTTGCAATCTCCATAAAGTGATTCATCCCAATAGCCCAAAAGAAAGACAATCGTGGAGCGAAAGTATCAATATCCATACCAGCCTCGAGTCCTTTTCTAATATATTCTAAGCCATCGGCTAAGGTGTAAGCCAGTTCTATATCACAGGTTGCACCAGCTTCTTGCATATGGTATCCCGAAATACTAATACTGTTAAACTTATGCATATGTTTACTGCTATAGTCGAAAATATCAGAGATAATTTTCATCGAAGGCGTAGGAGGATAGATATAAGTATTACGTACCATAAACTCCTTTAATATATCATTTTGAATGGTTCCAGCCAATTGTTCTAGCTTGACACCTTGTTCCTCTGCAGCGACAATATAAAATGCCATGATAGGTAAAACGGCGCCGTTCATGGTCATAGAAACAGACATTTTATCTAAAGGAATTTGATCGAAAAGTATTTTCATATCTTCAACCGAATCAATAGCTACGCCTGCTTTTCCAACATCTCCTACCACACGTTCGTGATCACTGTCATATCCGCGATGCGTTGCCAAATCAAAAGCCACAGATAGTCCTTTTTGACCGGCCTCCAAATTACGCCTGTAAAACGCATTACTTTCCTCCGCAGTAGAAAATCCTGCATATTGACGGATAGTCCACGGCCTGCGCACATACATCGTGCTATATGGACCGCGAAGATTTGGTGCTATACCCGCGACAAAGTTGAGGTGTTCAATGTCCTTCAAATCGGTTTTTGAATATGTCGATTTTATCTCAATATTTTCCGCAGTTAAAAAAGTATCTTGCCCAGATAAACCTTGGGTTTCTACTTCTTGTATGAGCGCGATATCTTGAAGATTTTTTCTTGACATTATAACATTAGTTTATCAATAAATGGATCAAAATCGGTTTTAAAGCCTGTAGAAAGTTGAATAAAAACGGTTTTATCATTTGAAGAAATAATATATGCCGAACTAAAAATATCAGTTTTCACCTTTTTACTATTGACTTTATATATGGTTTTAAATAATTGTTGCTTTGAGTTTCCACCATATTTTGCCGTGATTTTCGTAAAAGTTAATTCATTTTTATGAGCTATTTTCTGATGATTAGATTGAATTAATCCTAATATCTGGCTCGCATTTTCTTTCTTAAAAGGGTAATATGGTATGGTATTTATAGTGCAGGTGGATCCTGTGTTTTTATCGAAGAAGATATAAAGATGGCCCTCCATCTTACTCAAAATAGTTAAATTTTCGGTCTCGAATTTATATTTTTTATCGGTACCTAATGAATCCAATAGACTTTGATATTTGGATAAAGAATACCTTTCAAAATCCAAAGGTAAATAAGCTTTGGAGCCATGGTCTTCTAATAAGTGATATCTACCATTTAGGTTTTCATTATCAAGCCAATTATTCCCTTCTTTAGTTCCATTGAGGCACGAAAACAGGAGGGATGATATCATCAATAAGCAGAAGTGTAATTTTAATCTAAGCTGCATTTTATATTATTTCTTTTTATTAATACTTAAGATTAGTTTTTGGGTTGTTTTTTTTTCTTATTCCTTCTTTTAGGTGAGGTTTTTATGGGTTTTTGATTAAGCATTTCAAAATCATTAACGTCTCGAAATTTACTAGGTTCTTCCTTATAGTCAGGCAAACTCATATAAATTAATTTCGAATAAAACATATCTAAAGCCACGTACATGGCTAAAGCTCTATCTTCTTTTGCCATGGTGAGTTTTTTAGAAAACAACACAGGTGCTAAAGCAATTGCACTCACTGTATTAGAGGGAATCATTGCGTTTAGGGTAGTTTTAACCTGTTCATCCTTAATGTTTTCAAGAATACAATTTACCAGTTCATGATTGTAATTGAGTCTGGTTTTACTCCCATTAATAGTGTATAAGTGTTTTTCATTCTTTAAAACGGTAACGATTTCTTTTAAATGCTCACTTAAATATTCTACGGCAGGAGGCCTATTGTCTACGAGTAACTCTAAGTAATTATGATAGCCTTCAGCCGTTGTATTTCCAATAAAAGCATAGTGTTTTGCAATATAATTCTCAAATTCATAGACCGCTTCTTTTATCAATTCCATGTCTCCGGAAGAACATTCTACGAGTTCCTCTTTATCAGAATATTTATAATTTAATTTCTGTTGTTTACAACTCGTAAATTGAAGTGAAATTATTGCAAGTAAAATTATATTTTTTATCATTTATTCAGTTTTTAAGCGTTCTTGCTCCATAGTTTCTGCAAGACGTTTTTGTATTATTGGTTCTATTAATGTTTTTCTTTGCTTTGTTTTTATAAACGGATATAACTCTAAGTCATTGGCCATTTTATCATTAGGGTTTGGATGTTTGTTTGTCCCTAATAGTATGGTTTTTCCAGTGTCGAACTGAAGCTGTTCGATAGCAGCACTCTCTTTTATTTTTCTTTGAATAACCCCAGATCTTAATTGTTTGAAAAAACCACCACCAGCTTCAATGTTTTTGAAAAGGGCTAAACTTTTTTCAGCAAATTGTTGGGTTAATGTTTCTATATAATAACTCCCATCTACAGGATTATTTACTTTATTAAAATAACTTTCATGTTTTAATACCAATAATTGATTCCGTGCTATTCGATCACCAAATTCATTATCCTTATGATAAATAGCATCATAAGCTAAATTAGAAATAGAATTTGCACCGCCTAAAATTGAGCTCATACATTCGGTAGTACTACGTAACATGTTCGTGTTGTAATCGTACAATGTTTTATTACGTCTACTCGGAACCGCATTAATATGACAGTCTTTAGGGCTGTCGAAATATGCTGTGGCTAGCGTTTTCCATAATAATCGCAATGCTCGAATTTTTGCGATTTCGAAGAAATAATTGGAGCCAACAGCAACATTAAAAGTGATTTTATTTTGAACCTTATCTCCAAAATTATTTAGATATTCATTAGCATGTGCTAAGGCATAGGCCAATTGTTGAATAATTGTTGCTCCTGCATTTTGATATAATGAAATATCAATGGATAAGCATGATTTTAAAGCCGTAGATTGTGTAATAATAGTATTTAAAATACGATGATCTTCTTCGTAATTTATGTGCCAGTTTCCAGATTTTGCCAGGTTGCCAATAATATCACTTTGGGTATAAATTGTGGCATTGTGCTTTAATGCCTGCTGATTGATTGAATGCACTACTTTTTCTGAAAGGAAATCCATTTCAAAATGAATAGCCGTAGAAGCCAAGTCTATATTTTGTAATAAAGCTGAGATAGAAACCTCTGATGTTGGCAGTCTAAATTTTATACTTTCTGCGCCACGTTGTATCGCATTAATAGCCTTAGAATTCGCCTTTTCAACATCTTGAACAAAAACAGGCTGACAGATATTCCATGCAGTTGCCTTTGTTTGAATATTGTGTGCAACTTCAGCTTGGTCATCATTGTGATAGAAGGGCTTAACATTAATGCCTTCAATAGAATTCCATAGCAGAGTATCGTTATAATCAGCTCCTTTTAGATCAGATTGTATTTTTTGCTTCCAGACTTTAGCCGAAACAGAGTCAAATTCTTTAAACAGCGATTTACTCATTTTTCTTTTGTTTAGCAATGCTATCTTCGTATTCAATTAAATAAATATCTTCATTCTTTTTTTTCATATGGTATTTTTCTCTGCCATATTTTTCTAAGCCCTTGTCATTACTGAGTTTTTTTATCTCTTTGCGGTCTTTTTCAATTTCCTTTTTATAATATTGTTTTTCTTCTTCAAGGGTTTTAATATCATTATTTAACTCATTGTGAATAAACCATGAATTTGAATCAAAAAAGAGCATCCAAGCAGCAAACACTATGCAAATAAGAAAGAATATATTTTTAAAGGGTTTGAGGTATCGTTTGTATTTATGGTTTGCCTTGTTCATTATAGCCTCTCATTAATAATGGTTTTAACAATATCGACGGCCACCGTATTATATTTATTATTAGGAATAATAATATCGGCATATTCTTTCATGGGCTCTATAAATTGATCATGCATGGGCTTTAGTGTCGATTGATAACGTGAAAGCACTTCATTTAAATCTCTTCCACGTTCGGCGATATCACGTTTTAAACG
>Ga0105356_10000887_pt1 | contig 29169 bp, 27 predicted proteins | sample GOMGulsemesocosm_3_FD_83502 | JGI IMG/M metagenome (GOLD analysis project Ga0105356, IMG submission 83502) | Methane-oxidizing microbial communities from mesocosms in the Gulf of Mexico - GOM9D Gulf of Mexico | ecosystem: Environmental > Aquatic > Marine > Cold seeps | place: Gulf of Mexico... | reverse complement strand
ATATTTTGTAGAAAAAATCGCAAAAAATAAAGTCAAAGTAAATGTAATGGTAAAACCTGGATTTTCACCTGCTACGTATTCTCCAAAAACTTCTCAAATGAGAAAACTAAACAACTCAACAATATATTTTTATTTAGGGGTTCCTTTTGAAAATGCATGGTTAGATAAGTTTGCGTATTCAAATAAAAAAATGCTTATGATTGACTCTTCTAAAAACATTAAAAAACTAGAAATGCTTGCACATGAACATCATGAAGAGGAGCAGCATGAAAAACACGAAGATGAAACTAAGGAAGAGGATCATCATGAAGAACATGAAGAAGAACATCATGAAAAACACGAAGAGGAACACACAGGACTTGACCCTCATACATGGACCGATCCTTCTTTAGTAAAAATTCATGCAAAAAATATCTTAGATGCTTTAATTAAAGTAGATTCAAAAAATACTTCCTTTTATACAAAAAATTATAATTCTTTTATAGAAGAGTTGTCCCTTCTTGATAATAAAATAAAAGATATTTTAAAAGATAAAAAAGAAAGTACCTTTATGGTTTTTCATCCTTCTTGGAGCTATTTTGCAAGAGCATATCATTTAGAACAAATTGCAGTTGAGAAAGAAGGAAAAGAACCCAAGGTTAAAGAAATCATTGCTTTAGTAAAAGAAGCAAAAGAGCATAAAATTAAAACACTTTTTGTAAGCCCTCAGTTCTCACAAAACGCAGCAAAAAAGATTGCAAAAGCCATTAATGGAAATGTTCTTAGTGTAGATTCTTTGGCATATAAATGGGATGAGAACTTACTAAAGATTGCTAAAATCATCAAGAATCAACAGAAATGAAAAAAGTAATATTTCTCTTACTTTTTTTACAAGCTTTTGTTTTAGCTTGTGATATCTGTGTTTTATCAACTCCTAAAACTTCTGTTTTAGTAAGCGTAGTCTCTACTAAAACACATATTCAAAAAATAGACTTTGTATGGATAGTATCAAAAGAATTTACCACAAGTTTAAATCAAATTTATGATCAAAACACCAACAAAATATTGGACAAAAATGAAATAGAGAATATCTATAATGCTTTCATTTCTTATGTTCGACCTAAAGATTATTTAACAAAGATTTTTTATTATGAAAATAAAGAAAAAAAAGAACTTGAAAAAAATATCATTTTAGACGATGATGTTTATATAAAAAATGAGCGTTTACATTTAACTTATAGTATAGAACTAAAAAAAGAAATTAAAAATAATTATAAATTGGACATCGAAGTTTTTGATGAAAATCAATATTTTGACTTAAAAATAAGTAAAGAATATTCAAGTTTTAAACACGTTAATACACAAAAAGAAAGTGATTTAAGTGGTATTCTTTTCACAATTTCTACTACAAATATAATTAAACCCCAAGAAGAAAAAGAAGAAATAAAAATCACAGTAAATAAAGAAGATAAAAAAGAACCTTCTTATCTGCAAAACTATTCTTTAAAAATTAAAGAATATTTACAAAATATTAAAGAAGGTAAAGACAATTTGGCTCTAGTATTTTTGCTCTTTGTATCTTTTATTTATGGAATAATTCATGCTATTGGCCCAGGTCATGGGAAATCTTTAGCTTTTTCATACTTTTTAATTAATAAAACATCTGTATCTAAAGCTTTTGCAATATCCCTAGCTACTGCATTCATTCATATTTTGGGGGCTTTTATTTTAGTACTGGTTTCTGTTTTTATTTTGGATTCTTTTTTAAATTCTTTTGTAAATGACTCAATTTACATGCTTACTAAGATTTCAGCTGTGTTAATTATTTTGCTTGCTTTTTTTATACTTTATAATAAAATATACAAAAAATCTTGTTTTTGTATATCTTGTCAAACTCCTAAAAAAGATAATACGCTTAAGCAGCCAAATAACCTTAATAAAATGTCATGGTCAAATGTAAAAACAGATAAAAAGCAAAAAAGCGAAACAAATAAACAAGACCTATATTTTGTATTAACTGCTGGCCTAATACCCTGTCCAGGAACTGTTATTTTATTTATTTATGCTTTTGTATTAAAAACTTATTTAGCAGTAATATTAGCAAGCATATTCATTTCATTAGGAATGGGATTGGTTATTTTTGCCTCAGCTTTTATGGGTTTAGGATTTAAACAATTATCACATAATTCTCACAAGATATCATCTGTTTTAGAGTATGCAGCAATTTTAGTAATGCTAATATTGGGAATAGTATTATACTTCTCGTTTTGATGTAAACATGTTTTGTAAGTAGATTTATCTACTTACAAAACTATTTAAATGTTTTTATATATATTTTTTCAATAATAATTTGTAAAAACATACATAGAGATGAAATTAAAATAATAGAAGGACCTGAACTTAAATCATACATATAAGATACAAACAGTCCTGAAACTGTAAAAATAGTAGAAAAAGAAGCTGAATAAATCATCATTTCTAATAAAGAATTTGCAAATCTTGATGCTATATACGTAGGAATACTTAAGAGCGCAATCACCAATATAAGTCCAACTATTTTAATAGCAATAACGATACTAATAGAAGCCATTAAAAGTATAATCGTATAAAATACTCTTGTTCTTATTCCTCTTAACTTTGCATATGTTGTATCATATGAAACAGCTAAAATATCTCTATAAAAACAAATCAGAATAAATAGTATTACAAATAATATGCTTGACATAAAAATAATATCATCTAAACTTACAGCTAAAATAGAACCAAATAAATACGAAATTAAATCCGCATGATAACCAGGAGTAATATCAACCAATAAAATACCAAAAGACATTCCAAGAGCCCAAGTAAGACCAATAATACTATCAAGCTTTTCTCTATTTTTGTAAGTTAGAATTGCAATAAATAAAGTAATCACAACTGAAAATAACGACGTTGTCAATAACATAGGCAGAGAGAAATAAATTGATAATCCAATTCCACCATAAGCACTATGGGCAATTCCTCCTGATAAAAAGACCATTCTATTAACTACGATTAAAGAACCAATAATTCCAGAGATAATACTTATTATAATTCCAGAGATAAGCGCATTTTGAATAAAGGTATAATTTAAGGCTTCTAACATTTACATCTTCCTAACATTTGTAATAATTCAATTTCACAAGTATCTGAATTAAGATTTGAAAACTCATTTTTCATTTTACTAAGGTCGTGAAATGAGAGTTCTTTATTTATATAAACAGCTTTATTCGCATATTTTAAAACCAAAGCTAAGTCATGTGAGATTACAATTATTGTGATTGTTTCATTTAGTTTTTTTAGTATTTTATAGATTTGTTCACAAGCTAAAATATCTAAACTTGAGGTTGGTTCATCTAATAAAATTATTTTAGCATTTCCAAATAAAGCACGTGCAATAAGAACTTTTTGTTTTTGCCCACCTGAAAGTTCACCCATTTTTTTATTGTAAAAATCTTGCATATTTACTTTTTCTAATGCGCGTAAGGCTTCTGTTTTTTCCTTTTTTGAATAAAAAAAGAATCTTTTTTTCATGGAATTTTGAGCCATCATTACAACTTCAAGTACTTTTATGGGAAAATGAGTATTTACATTAGTATTTTGGGGAACATAAGCAATATTCTGTGTTTCTTTTAGAAGCGCTTTATTAAAAATATTTATAGAACCAATTTGAAGTTTTTCAATACCTAAAATTAATTTAATTAAGGTACTTTTTCCTCCTCCATTGGGGCCTAGAATTGTTAAAAAATCTTTTTCTTGAACCTCAAGATTTATATTTTTTAATACGAAATCTTGATCGTATTTAAAATATAAATCTTTAATGTTTATTGCATTATTTATAGTTTGCAATTGCTTTTGCCATATTAATTAGGTTTTCACTCCAATTTGAAGCTAAGGGTGTTTCTTTTATTACTTTAATATTTAATTGACCAGCTATCGTTTTCGCACTTTTATCTGAAAACTCTTTTTGAGCAAAAATTGCTTTTACATTTTTTTCTCGTGCTTCATCAATAATTCTTTTTAAGGTTTGTGGTTTTGGTTCTTTTCCTTCAACTTCAATAACTAATTGTGTTAAGGAATAGTCTTTTGCAAAATATCCCCATGATGGATGAAAAACCATAAAGTTAGATGCTAAGGGAAGATCAAGGAAGATTTCTCTAATTTTGTTATCAGTATCTGAAATTTCATTTAAGAACGTAATATAATTCTTTTTGTAATATTCTTTATTTTTTAAATCAATTTTCACTAGAGCATTATAAACATTTTTTGCGATTAATTTTACTCTAGCAGGGCTAGTCCATACATGAGGGTCTTTACTTCCTGCATGATTATGGGCATCATGAGAGTCATTTTCTGGTTCTTGATGTATTGCTTCAATATCTGCGTTTTTATTGTTTTTAAAAAAATGTGCATTATTTTCAAATTCACTAGGAAGGTGTTGCGTAAATATTACATAGTTTCCTTCTTTTTTAATCTCAATATTTATCTTTGTAAGATCTTTATTTTGATTAAATTCAATGTCATATAAAGTATTTATTTTATTTAATACAGATAAATCGTGTTTTTCAAGTGCTTTTTCATTAGAGAATATTTCATTCGCTTTTTTTTCTAATTTTTCAATTCCTTCTTCACTGTTATCATCTGTTTTTAAAATTAATATTTTCATTTTATCGTCTGCATATTTTGAATCAAGTTTCGCAAAACTCCAGGTATATGTAGATTTTTTAAGATTAAATAATCCCGCCCATTCATAAGAATTTTCTTCTTCATGAGCATCATGCTCATCATGATGGTCACTGTGCTTTGGCATTTGTATATAAGAAATACCTTTTGTCATATCAATAATATTCATTTTTTTATTTTGATCAATAAATTTAGGTAACCATGTATTTTCAAATTCAATACCAATTGGGAAATAGATATCTGCGTTTGAAACTTTAATCATTTGAGAAGGTTTTGGCTCGTAGGTATGAGGATCAAAGCCTGGTTTTACCATTGAAGTTACATTAACTTTATTTCCTCCAATTTTTTCAACAAATGTTTTTTGAGGTAAGATACTCACAACTACGTTTGTTTTGGCGTATGCAAACGTTGAGATTAATAATACTGCTGTCATTATAGTTTTCATAAAATTCCTTTTCTTTTTTTGCAACTTAGTTGCATATTTGGAAGAATAGCTTCTTTTTTCTTTATTGCAACTTAGTCGCAATTATATTTTTACTTTAATTTATTTTTTAGTAATAATGTTTTATTATTACATATGCAACTAAGTTGCAAATAAATACAGAAGCATAAATATGAAAATCAAACAATCACAAATAGCCAAACTACCCACCAAGTTTGGAAGCTTTTTAATAAAAGCCTACAATTACAACAATCAAGAACATTTTGTATTAATGAGCAAAAACTATAGTAAAAAAGAAAATGTCAATGTAAGAATTCACAGTGAGTGCTTAACAGGAGATATTTTTTCTTCTCTTAAATGCGATTGCCAAAACCAATTAAACCAAGCCATAGAATTTATTTCAAAAGAAGGTGGAATAATAATCTATCACAGACAAGAAGGAAGAAATATTGGTTTAGTAAATAAAATCAATGCCTATGCACTTCAAGACAAAGGGCGTAATACCGTTGAGGCAAATTTAGAACTTGGATTTAAAGAAGATGAAAGAGATTATTTTATTATTGGATATATTTTTGAAGATTTAAACATAAATAATATAAATTTGATTACTAATAATCCAAAAAAGATTGCTTATGTGGAATCCTTAGGAATTAATATAAATTCAATTCTTCCTTCTATTACAAAAATAAATCAATACAATAAAGAATATTTAAATACGAAGAAAGAACATTTTGGACATTTTTTGTAAAATAAGGAAAGAACCCTTATTTTACATATACTTCTTTAATACTTCTGGAATAGAAATGCTTCCATCATCATTCTGATAGTTTTCCATAATAGCAACAAGCGTTCGCCCTACTGCTAAAGAAGAACCATTTAAGGTATGGGTTAATACATTCTTTTTACCCTCTTTATATCTGATTTTTGCACGTCTACTTTGAAATTCTTTTGTATTAGAAATAGAAGAAATTTCTCTGTATTTATTCTGACCTGGTAACCAAACTTCTAAGTCAATTGTTGTTGCTGCTGAAAACCCTAAATCCCCTGTACATAATTGTACTTTTTGATGAGAAAGACCTAAAGAAGTTAATAAATCACTGGCACATTCAACCATTTTTTCAAATACTTCTTCACTTTGAGAAGGAGTAGTAATTGCAACCATTTCAACTTTATCAAATTGATGTTGTCTGATTAATCCTCTGGTATCTCTACCAGCACTTCCTGCTTCTTTTCTAAAACAAGGTGTATATGACGTTAATAACATTGGTAATTCTTGTGCTGTTAAAATTTCATCATTATAAAGATTCGTTAAGACAACCTCAGCTGTAGGAATTAAATATAAGTCTTCGCCTTCAATTTTAAATAAATCATCTTCAAATTTCGGTAATTGTCCTGTACCTTGTAAAGCATTTGTATTTGCCATAAAAGGAACATACCACTCTTCAAAACCTCTTTTTGAATTAAAATCAAGCATATAATTAATTAAAGCTCTCTCCATTTTAGCAGCCTGCCCACGCATAGCTACAAATCTTGTTTTAGCTAGTTTTACACCACGTACAAAATCCAAAGTTCCATCTTGCTCACCTAAATCCCAGTGTTCTTTTGGCTCAAAAGAAAATGATGGTTTCTCACCAATAGTATCTAATACAACATTATCATCTTCACTTTTTCCATTTGGAACACAATCATCAGGCATATTTGGAATAGCTAAAGCAATAGAACTTAAGTTCTCTTCTAATACTCTAACTTCATCTTCAAGCGCTTGTTTTAAGCTTTTACAAGTAGCAATTTCTTCTTGTAAAACAGCTATATCTAAACCCTCTTTTTTATATCTTCCAAACTCTCGTGAAAGTTGGTTTTGTTTTGCTGTTAATTCTTCCATACTCATTCGCTTAGCTTTCGCATCTTGCGTAAGTGCTTTTAAATTATCTAAAGTAGCAGCATCTACTCCTTTTCTAATAAGGGCTGCTGATACTGTATCAAAATCTTTTTGTAATAATTTTATATCAATCATAGCTATACTTTCTGTTAATTTTTTGAGATTATAGCTAAGATATCCTAGAAAATAGATTTGCAACACAATAAATAACTTGGCTATAATAAATACTATTCATACTTAAACTACTAGGAACAATCGTGAAAAGTAACTTCTTCAAAGTATCTGTACCCGTAATCTTATTAATCATAGCCTTGTTTTACATTACAAGTAAATTTATTGAACCTCCTGTTAAAAGAGAATTAACTATTGCAGCAGGATCTAAAAGTGGAACCTATTATAAGATGGCTATGAAATATAAAGAGCTATTAAAAGAGCAAAAAGTTGAACTTAGAGTAATAGAGACAAAAGGCTCACTTGAAAATATTCAATTACTTAAAGAGAAAAAAGCAGACCTAGCATTTATGCAAAATGGTATTGATGAACTAAAAGAACTTGAAAATATTTCTTCTTTAGGAAATATATATTATGAGCCTTTGTGGGTTTTTTATAAAGCCGAAAGTTTTGATGTTTCTTATTTAATAGAACTTATGTCAAAAAATATTTCTGTAGGAGTAAATCACTCAGGTACCAGTAATTTAGCTTTAAAACTTTTAGCTGCTAATGGTATTGATGAGACGAACTCAAATGTTGTATATATGAATTCACAAGACTCAAAAGAATCTCTTTTAAGAGGTGAAATAGATGCTATGTTTGTAGTAAGTTCCCAAGATTCTCTAATTATTAAAGAGTTATTAGAAAACCCAAGCATTAATGTATTAAATATAAAACGAGCAAAAGCCTACAGTAGAAAATATGCTTTTATTGAAGCCTTAGACTTATATGAAGGTTCTTTAGATTTATTCTCAAATATTCCAAATAGCAATATCAAGCTATTATCAACGACTGCTACTTTAGTTGCCAATAATGAAGTACCTCATGAGCTAATTAGAATATTTTTAAAACAAGTAAAAAACCAACATACACAAAAAGGGCTCTTTCAACAAGAAAATCAATTTCCCAATTTATTAAATCTAAATATAGATATTAATGAAGAAGCAAAACAATATCTTACGTATGGAGATAATTTTTTGGAGAAAATTTTTCCTTATTGGATTGCATCTAATATTGATAGATTAAAGATTTTATTAATTCCTTTAATTACCTTGGGGATTCCTTTATTAAAAGGTTTTTTCCCTTTATATATCTGGTCTATGCGTTCAAAAATTTACAAATGGTATAAAGAGCTTAAAAAATATGATAGTTATTTAGATGAAAGTTCTATAAAAGATTTAGAGAATAAATTAAAACTTCTAAATGCCCTTAAAAATGAAATACAAGAAGAAACTACTGTTACCTCGTCTTTTATGGGTGAGTATTATAACTTGATTTTACATATAGACTTAATTGACAGGAAAATACGAAAACGAATCAAGAATAAGAAGCTTATTTAACAGCTTCTTTTAAAATTTTAATTGCTTTGTTTTCTGTTTTTAAATGTTTGGTAGCCTCATTGATTTTTCTTCCTATATTGCCTTTCATTTTTTCTTCTGCTGCTATTTTATGGGTATTAGAATTATTAAGTTTTAAAATCAAAGAATCAATTACATTTTTAAATAAATGTGTAAAAGCATAAGGCATACTTTTATACAAATCAAAATTTAAATTAAAGCGCAAAACAGTTACTTTGTCATCATTTGCTTTAATTGTGGCTTTTCTTTTTTCACCTGTAATAGATGAAAATTCACCAAAAATATTACCTTGCTCAATCACGGCTAAGGCATTAGAACCAACTATTACTCTTGCCACTCCACTTAATAAATAGTATATCTCACTGCTATCATCAAATTCCTCTAAAATTGTTTCATGTTTTTTAAATTTTATGAAATTAATATCGGTAATAATCTCTTTCATATCATCATCAAACATACCTTTAAAAAAAGCAATAGTATCTTTTGACGCAATTAGTTTCTGCAATAAAGGATTGGTATTTTTTTCACTCTCATTTGGTAAATTTTTGATGTAATTAAGAATATTAGGCTCATATAAAGTTTTTACATTCTTGTTAATAGAATGGTAGGTAATTCTTACTTTATTTTTATTTTTAGAAACTTTAAAAAATTCTTTAGTTGACGTAATTAGTGTGGGACTTTTTTGTTTTAAAAAGAATGAAATTGAGCGTGATTTTGAAGCTTCTTTCCATATAAAGGTATCTAATAAATATAACTTAGTATTAATAAGTCCAATTACTTTCATTTTTAGAATTTTGAATTTTTTTGAATAGAGTTGATCAAAGTTTTCATAAGAGCCAGAGATAGTACTTGGTTTTTTAGCATACAAGTTTTTTAAAACTTCACTTGTTAATTTAAACTTATCAAAATAGTCTAAAATAGTAACAACATCTTCAAACAATAACAACAGTTCTGCTTTTGCAAATTCTTCATCTAAAGATGAAAATATCTGAATTAACTCGAAAATCTGAATTCTTAGATTCAAATAAGAAGTAGCAGAAATACTCTCATTTACTCCAAAAATATTTTGATGATGTCTCACTGTTTTATTTAAATCTTCAAGTAAAGTATTTACATATCTTTCCATAGTAACTCTTTGCAATTTATTTATCCAATAATATTACAATTAAATATTATTTTAATAAATTACTACAGAATTTACTCATAAATTTTAAGTTATTTATAAGAATTAGCTCTATATTACAGTAATCTTTCTGCTTATTTAATCTAAAAAAGTTATAAAAAATAAGTTATTTTGTTTGAGATTCTGCCAATGTTTTTTTATTTCGTTTTATTTCTGCATTGGTTTTTTCAAGTAAACCTTTGGCTTTATTAATACTTGCATTAATATCTGTTAACATTGATTTTTCACTTTGTGTTTTGTGTTTATTAGAAGTAGTTATTTTACCAATCAGCGAGTTTATTATATTGTGGTATAAAATAGTAAAAGACTTAGGAATTTCATCTACTTTATCAAAAGTAAAATCAAATCTAATTACTGTCACATTATTATCATGTGCTTTTATTGTTGCACTTCGCCTCTCAGCAGTAATGGATGAAAACTCACCAAAAATACTTCCTTTCTCTAAAGTAGAAACAGTATTCGTACCCACAATAACTCTTGTGTTTCCACTTAATAAATAATAAATCTCTCTGCTGTCATCATTTTGAGTAATAATGGTTTCATGCATTTTATATTTAATAAAAGTTATATTTTTAACTATTTTTTTAATGTCATTGTCTGGCATATTTTTAAAAAATGCAATAGAGTTTTTTGCCATAATAAGTTTTAATAATAAAGGGTTTTCTTTTGTTTCTTCTATATCAACTAAACTAGTAAGATAAGAAGTAAAACTTGCTTCGTATTTAACTCTGGTATTTTTATTAATAGCAGAATATGTGGTATTTAGACTTTTTTTAACTTTTGTTTTAAAAAAAGTTTTTGTATTATTAATTGTTTCTTCACTTTTCTCTCTAAGATAAAAATTTATAGCACTTGATTTATTTGCTTCATTCCAAATATAAAGATCCAAATAATACAACTTTGTATTTACTAAAGAGATAACCGTCATTTTTAATTCTTTAAAGGTTTTTGAATAAGCTTTTGTGAATTCTTCTTCAGAACAGTTTACGCTAGCAGGCTTCTTTTTATATAGGTTTTGTGTAATTTCAGACGTCAGAGTAAAACTACCAAAATATTCAATAATACTCAAAGAATCTTCCAGCAATAATTTCATTTCATTTTTGGCAAAGTCTTTATCCAAAGAAGAAAATATTTCAAACACACAAAAAATATCATCTCTTATGTTTAAATATGAAGAAACGGCTAAATCATCTTTAATTCCAAAAACATCTTGATGGAAAAGTACTGTTTCTTTCATTTCTTTTAATAATAAATCTACATAAGTTTGCATGTTTTCTTCTTTTTACTTAGTATAACAAAATACATAAAAATTATGCTTTATTAGTAAATAATATTATGAACCTTTCATTTAAATTATTATTTATTGGTATTTTTTCTCATATAGTCCTAAATTTAGCCTTTTGAAAATTTATTTTATTTTTTGTTTATCTAGTGAGGCTATTTTAAATTTCTTTTTTATATAAATACTTTAATTAAATGTTTTATCTTTTTTCTCTCTAAAAGTTCTAATTTATGGTCTTTTTCTTCTACTGATTGTCTAGTGAAGTTTGTAAATAATATTTTCTTTATATAAATTTGATTATCATTCTCAAAATTATAATTTTAAAGAAAACTATCAAAAGGAATGTTTTATGAAAAAAACAAATTTAAATAAATTATTATGCGCAAGCATTTTAAGTCTATGCACGGTTAATGTACTTTTTGCTCAAAGTACAAAAACAGATCTTACCCAAGAAGTAACATCATACGAAGAAAGTGCTTATGGCGAATTAAAAGGATATGTTGCAACAAAAAGTTCAACTGGTTCTAAAATGGATGTTGATATTAAAGAAATACCACAAAGTGTTTCTGTAGTTACTCAAGATATGATGAGAATAAGAAATGTACATACAATTCAAGGTGCTACTTCTTATACGTCTGCTATTACTCAACCTTATGGGGAAGCAAGAGATACTAGAACTAATTATGGAAATATTAGAGGAATGGGTTCAATTTATAGATCTTCTTTCTTAGATGGTTTAAAACTTCTTCATTCTGGACATTTAATTCCTACTATTAGCCCTTACGCTCTTGAAAGAATTGAAGTATTAAAAGGACCATCTTCTGTATTATATGGAGCAAGTGGACCTGGAGGATTATTAAATCTTCAAAGTAAAAAAGCCAATGATACAGATTCTGCTGAAATCGGCCTTTCTTATGAGTCTTTCAATACAAGAAGTATTTTTTCAGATATCAATAAAAGAATTAACGATAAAGTATCTATTCGATTAACAGGAAAATACAAAAAAGGCGATGCTGCTTTAAAAGAATCTACAAACAGTGCATACTTTTTCAACCCTTCATTAAGTTATTCGATTAATGATACAACTAGCTTAGATTTATATACATCTTTTTCAAAAGATCAAATCAAAGGTTTAGGTCTAAACTTTGCAGGTGGAAAATCTACTTACAATATTCACAATTCTATTGCGCTAAATGCAGCAGGCATTAAAACATACTTATCTGCTTATTTAAGTGGTGTTCCAGATGCTACGTGGATTGCAAATGTAGAAAATTCTGCCAATGAAGTTAATGCATTAAATCTTCCAAATGATTTATTAATTGGAGCAAAAGATAAAGAAATATTTGAAAAAGAAAATAAGTCTATAACTGCTGTTTTCAATAAAACATTTAGCGATTCATTAACTCTAAAATCGTCATTAAGAGCAAAAAAAATGAATGGTATTTATGATTATTCTCAACCAGATTCGACTGCAATTATTACTGCATTAGCTGCTCTTTCTCCAGATTTAACAAAAGTACAATTTGCGTTGATTAAATCAAAAGCTACTATGAAATCAATTGCGAGTGATACAAATCTTCAATACAAATGGAATACAAAAAATATTGAAAATACTTCATTAATCGGTTTGGATTTACAATACAGCAAATTTAATACTACAGCAGAAAAATCAGATGCCTATACGTATGATTTAAAAAATAGAAAAATCTCTTCATATACTACGAATACTGGTCAAACAAAAGATCAAACAATTAGTATTACACAACTTGGTCTTTACGCACAAAACACAGCAAAAATAAATGATACATATATTTTATCAACTTCACTTAGATACGATAAATTAAAAGAAAAAGAAGATGAAAAAGTAGGTGCTACTTCTTATACGAAAAACGACTCAAATGTTTCAGGAAGAGTTGGATTAGTGTACTTATTAAATGAAGAGCTTGCTCCATATATTACTTATTCGACTTCATTTGCAGCTAACTCAGGTAAAGATAAAAATGGAAAACAATTTGTGCCTTCTATTGGAAAACAATATGAAATAGGTTTAAAATATAAACCAAAAAACATGAATGCCTTTTTTACACTTGCTGCCTACCATTTAGAAAACAATGACGTTGTAACTCCTGATTTGGATCCAAGTTATAATGTACAAGAAAAAGATATTGAAATAAAAGGACTTGAATTTGATATCACAGCAAATCCCGTTGATAATTTAAATGTAATAGCATCTTTTACAAGAATGAAAGGAAAATCAAAAAATACTCCAGACCCTAAATACGATGGATATAACTTAAGTGATATTCCTAAATTCACCGCTTCGTTATGGTCTGACTATACTATTAAGAAAACTCTAATTGGTAATTTAACCTTAGGTGCTGGTGTTAAATATACTGGGAAATCAGATTATATTAGACCCGATCATTTAGCTTTACCAAATCGAGCTCAAAAAGTATATAAAAATAAAGCATACTCTGTAGTAGATGCTCTTATTTCTACTCAATACAATAATTGGAATATTGCATTAAACATTAATAATGTTTTAGATAAAAAAGCAATTATTGCAGATGCAAGTATTCAAGGTGGAGAAACACAAGGACGAACATACGCTTTAACAGCTTCATATAAATTCTAAATTCGAACAATCTACTTAAAGGTAAGACGTTTTATACGTCTTACCTTTTAGCTATCTCAATTGATTATATTAAAATAGTAATTTACTGTATACGTATAAGAAATTAAAAAATCTTCTTAATTTAAAATAATATATAAAAACAAGAAACTTTTCAAATTTGTAAAATATAGTGTCCGTTTTTTCTTAGTTTTTCGTCTTATTTAGTAGAGAACGATTATCATAATCAATAATTTTAAATCGGGAAGATTTGTTAGTTTTTTAATAAATCTTTCTTTACTTGTCATGTTTAATCAAGATATAAGTACATATTCAGTCAGTTTTAATTATTATTATGAGAATTATTATTATAAACAAATTTAAATAACAAGGAAACAAATGAACCCCTTTTTAAAAGTGGCTTTACTAATGGCAATTATTATTAACACTGCCTTATCAAATACACTAGAACCTACGATTAAAGTTATTGAAAAAACAAATTCAAAACTTAATACTTTACAAAAAAAGATTAATAAATCTGAGGATAAACGCCTGGATTTATTTAATGAATACAAATATGTAAATCAGTCATTAAAAAATACTAAAAACTACAATGCACAACTGCAAAAAATTCTTGATTCACAAAATAAAGAATTAAACAGTATTGATGAACAAATAACAGATATTGCAAAAACTCAAAAAGAAATCTTTCCTTTAATGAAAGATATGATTATTTCATTAAAAATGCTTCTTAAAGAAGATACTCCTTTTTTACTCCTTGAGCGAACAAACAGAGTTACAAGAATTGAAAAAGCGCTTGAACAAGGTGATATTAAAACCCACGAAAAATATAGGATTATATTAGAGGCCTTTAAAATCGAATACGATTATGCAAAAACTATTGAAGCTTACCAAGATAATATCAATGATATCACTTATAATATTTTACGTTTAGGACGAGTGGCACTTTATACTCAAACACTTGACTTAAAAGAATATGCATATTTTAATAAAGAAACACAAGTCTGGGTTCCTATTACAGATTCATCTGCTAAATCAAATATTAGAAAAGCTATTAAAATCGCAAGAAAACAACAAAATGTTGATTTACTAACCCTGCCCTTTTTGGCACTTAAGGACATAAAATGATTAGATATATTGTAGCATTAAGCCTTATTTTTTCATTTTCATTTTCACTTGATCTTGAATCCTTATTAAAAAGTGTTAAAAACGAATCTAAAGCAGAGTTAGCGCTTGAAAACAAACGATTAAATGATTTTTTAGAGAATAAAAAAGAGCAAGCAAAAATTTTGGCTATGACAAAAAAAGCGCTTAAAACAGAAGAAAGAAGAAGTATTGCTCTTAAAAAAGCAATAGAAGATAAGGAGTTAGCGCTAATTGAAAAAGAAGCCGAGCTTGAGATAAAAGCAGCTAACTTAGGAGAAATGTTTGGAAGTGTAAGACAAAGTTCATCTGATTTTTTAATTAACTTTCAGCACTCGTTAACTGCCTCACAAGATCTATCAAAAGAAACATTCTTTTACAAACTAGCAAATTCAAAAAAACTAGCAAATATTAATGAACTTACTTTATTTTGGCATGAGATGTTAGATGAAATCATCAAAAGTGGTTCAATTTCACAATACGATGCAAAGGTGATTTTAAACTCAGGAGAAAGAGTAAAACAAAGTATTACACGAGTAGGACTTTTTTCAGCGACTAGTAATGGAAAATATTTAAATTATTCTAATGATATGAAATCTTTAGTTGAATTAGCAGTACAGCCTAGTTCAAGTATACAAGATAATGCAAAAAACTTTGAAAACTCCTCTGATATTCAAAATATTTTAATTGACCCAACAAGAGGAACCTTATTAGTGATGCTTGAAAACAATCCAAGTATTCTTGATAGAGTAAATCAAGGTGGAATAGTAGGTTTTATTATTTTAGTTCTTGGAGGCTCTGGACTGTTATTTGCATTGTATAAAATATTGGTATTAAATATGTATTCACGTAATATCAAAAAACAAATAAAAGATTTACAAAATGCCAATGATAATAATGCCTTAGGAAAAATTGCTACAGTATTTTATAACAATCTAAATGATTCATTAAATGATTTAGAAGTTAAAGTAGGTGAAGCTATTTTAAAAGAAAGTAATAAAATACAAAAAGGTCAAAGTTTTGTAAAACTACTAGCAGCGGTTACTCCTCTCTTAGGATTATTAGGAACAGTGACTGGTATGATTACTACTTTTCAAGCCATTACCTTATTTGGAACAGGTGATCCAAAACTTATGGCAGGAGGAATATCAACTGCTTTAATAACAACAGTACTAGGATTAGTTACTGCAATTCCTTTATTGTTTGCATATACTTATATTTCTTCAAAATCAAGACAACTTATTTCTGTTTTAGAAGAACAAAGTATTGGTTTATTAGCCAAAAACTTGAAATAAATGTTTGAATTATATCTAGATGATCTCCTTGGTTTCTTTGAAAAAGGAGGCCTGGTATTATTTTTAGTATTTATTTTAGCTTTGTGTTTATGGGCTTTATTAATTGAACGCTATATTTATATAGCCTATGAGTTTAAAGCATTCAAAAAAAATGTTTTAGATGAAGTATCAAAAATACAAAAAGATCATCGCTTTAAAGAAGAAATTAAACGCTATTTTATTGAGCATTCAGCCATTAAACTTGAAAAAGGCCTGCCTTTTATTAATACAATTATTATAGTGTGCCCACTTGTTGGCTTATTAGGAACAGTTACTGGAATGATTGAAGTCTTTGATGTCATGGCAGTACAAGGAAGCTCAAACGTTAAATCTATGGCTTCTGGTGTCTCAATGGCCACCATTCCTACAATGGCAGGAATGGTGGTTGCTTTAAGTGGTTTATTATTTGAGAAAAGACTAGAAATGTCGATTAAAGAACGCAAACAAAAACTTGAATTTGAAATTCAAAAGGTATTATAATGAGAAGATTTACACAAAAACATCATAAAGAAGATACAGAAATCAATTTAACTCCTATGCTTGATGTTGTTTTTATTATGCTTATATTTTTTATTGTTACAACTTCTTTTATTAAAGAAACAGGAATAGAAGTAAACAGACCCTCAGCTAAAAGTACACAAAGTAAGGCACAAGCCAATATCTTAATTGCCATTAAAAACAATGATGAAATTTGGATTGACAAAAGAATGGTTGATATTAGATCAGTTAGAGCAAATATTGAAAGGCTAAAGGCATCCAATGCAAATAATTCTGTTGTAATTCAATCAGATCAAGCGTCCAAAACTGGTACCTTAGTAAAAGTTATGGATCAAATTAGACTAGCAGGTATTTTCGCTATTTCTATTTCTACCTTAAAGAATAATTAATGAAAATAGTTTTAAGCCTAATCTTTTCTGCTCTTATTTGTTTGGGTATGTTTTTTGTGATGCACTTAATGATTTCTTCCAATCAAGCATCACTAAAAGAAAAAAAAACTACACCCCATCTTGTTTATTTGCGAGATAAACAAGACACTCATATTGAGCGTAAAAAAAGAATAAAACCCAAAGTTCCTCCAAAAGAAATAGTGCTTAAGAAAATGAAGTTATTAAGAACACCTCTTGATGTAAAAACAAATAAAATGGTTAAAATTAAACCTTTTAAAATAGAACACCAAAAAATTGACCTCTCTGCTATTAACTCCCTAGGTGGTGCACAAATAGAGATGAATATGGGTCTTATTGATGCCAATTCTTTACAAATTTTAAGAAAAGCAAATCCACGATATCCTAGGCGCGCAAAACTTAAGAAAATTGATGGTTTTGTAAAACTTATTTTTACTATTTCTAAAGAAGGTAATGTATCAAATGTTAGAGTACTTGATTCAAAACCAAAAGGTATTTTTGAGAAATCTGCTATAAAAGCAATGAAAAGATGGAAGTTTAAACATACGGGCATCCAAAAAGATGCAACAATTACATATAATTATAGGTTGGCAAATTGAAAAAATTATTACTTTGTTTCCTCGTTTTTACAAGCTTATTAAATGCAAAAAATACTATTTCTAAAAAAGCATACAAGCAATTACAAGAAGCACAAAAGTTAAGTGAAAGTAAGTTGTATAAAGAAGCTTTATTTATCTTAGAACCTATTATAAAAACATCTGAAAATAAACTTGAACGCTTGTATGCGTATCAAGCAAAAGCAAATATTTATATCAATAAAAATGAATACAAAAAAGTTGCCCGTATATATATAAATATTATTAACTTAGAAGTTTCCGAAGAAAAAGATTTAGATACATTAAAAAAGAATCTTTCACAAATATATTTAGGAGAATCTTTATACAAAAAATCTTTGAAATACTCTTTTGAAATACTTGAAAGTAAACATATAAACAAAGACAGTGTTATGAAAAATATTGCACTGGCTTATTATTATGATGAAAAATACAAAAAATCTGTACCTTATATAAAATCCGTTATTAAAGCAGAAAAGAAAAAAGAATCATGGTATCGTATGCTGTATTCTTCCTATATACAAACAAAAGATTATAATTTGGCTATTGGTGTTTTAGAATATATGACACTTAATTATAGCAATAAATCATCTTATTGGATGCAACTTATTTCTTTGTATCAACGTACCAAACAAGATAAAAAATCGTTAGCTACCCTTGAACTAGCGTATAATAAAAAATATATTAGTCAAAAAGAAAATGCTATGTATTTTGTGAATGTTTTATTACAAAATGATCTGTTTCATAAAGGAAGCCTTGTACTTAAAGAGGCAATGAAAAAAGGTTTTGTAGAAAAAAACAAAAAGAATTTTGATTTATTAATTGCAGGATATTTAAATGCAAAAAACTATAAAAGTGCTATTAAAGAATTAAATGCTTCTAAATGGGCACATACTTCTAAATATACACTTATGCTTGCCAATATTTATTACAATAAAGAGCATTATAAAACGGCTATTAAAGTATTAAAACACTACAATTTTAAAAGAGGAAGCAGAAAAGATGGGGAAAGGTATTCACTAATTGCCCTATGTTTTCATGAATTAGATGATAAAAAATCTTCTAAAACATATCTTAAAAAAGCAGCTTCGAATAAATACCAGAAAAAAAGAGCGCAATACTTAGCAAAAAGTTTAGGGATTAAAATCTAGTTTTACATAGCTTCGTAAAAAAAGGGTTTTTTTGCCCTTTTTTGTACATTGTTTTTTCCTATACTTCTTTTATGAGTAAAAATGAAATATTAAACTATTTAAAAAATGCAAAAATCCAAGATGAGATATTAGAGAAAATTTGTTATTATTTTTCACTTGATTATACTGCTAGTACAACAGCTAAAGAGCTAAATTTAAGTAGGCAAACTATTAATAACTATTATAAAATAATAAGAACCTTGTTACTTAAAAAACAAGAAGAATTAATCCTAGATATGAAATCTTCTTCAGCAAACAATGGTTTTTCATTAAAATACCTTCAATCTAATTCTGATTTAAACTATTTTATTGAATACGATGAAAAAGTATTTATTATTGATTCTGATTTTTCCTTTCTTCCTAAGATTGATAATTTATTAAATGAAGACATAAAGAGCTCACTTCATAATAATTCAAAATCAAACTGTGCAAAGGTTTTATTTAATCAAAGAAATCAACGTTATTTAGTAATGAGAATGCTAAAAACCAGCAATAATATGCAAGAGTTTGTGGATAAAAGATTAAAAAAATTCAGAGGTTTAAATAAAGAGAATTTATTGATTCATTTAAAAGAATCTCAATTTAGATTCAATTATTCAAATGAGTATTTGCACAACACTGTTCTGTCTTTACTAAACCTCAATACAAAATCGTGCACCAGCTAGATCATTTGAGACACTAAGAGTACCTCTAAAATGTGTTTCAATAATCATTTTTGACATATACAATCCAATGCCTGAACTGTTTTCTTTTGTTGTAAAATAAGGTTCAAATACTTTTTCTATTATAGAACTATTGATGCCTCCTGCATTATCACTAACACTTACAAAACTTTTATTTTGTCTTGTATCAACTTCAATAGTGATTACAGCGTTTTTAACAGCCTTAATTACTAAAGCATCTTTTGCATTTTTTAACAAATTTAATACAACTTGTGAATATTCATTCTCAATTGCTCTAATTTTTTTGTCACTTTTTATAATATATTTCATTTTTATATTTGAAGATACTAAAGATGGGTGAATAATATCTATTGCTTTTTGTACTGCCATACTAATAAAAAATTCTTCTTTAATTTTTGAGAGTTTGTAAAAGTCTTTAAAGTTATCAATTGTTTTAGACATGAAATCCAGTTGATTATTAGATTCTTCAAGTTTTTCATCTAAATACTTTTTACTTAAATCATTATCATCACTTGCTAATTGAAGGTTCATATTTATATAAGAGAGATGACTTAAGGGTTGTCTCCATTGATGGGCAATATTATTAATCATTTCACCCATAGAAGCTAATTTATTTTGATGCACATACATTTTTTCTTTTTCTTTTTTTTCAAAAATAGTTTCTTTTAGTTTGTACCCTAAAGCAAAAGTTAATACAAGTGACTCAAGGGGCAAGCCAATATGTAAAGTATGTACAAGATCTAAATCAAAGTAAGGCATATACTCAGTAATAAATAAACTGACCAATAGCACACACCAGCCAAGTACATAAAATCCCGAGCTTTTAGTACCCTTGAAGTAAGATATACTTCCAGCAAAAACAAGTGAAGCTATTACTAAACTACGTGGTAAAAACAAATATAAAATTGAGTATTGAAGTAAACAAGATAAAAGTAAATCAACGATATGGACATAAATCAAAAAATTAAAGAAAGTATTTATTCTTTTCATTTTATCTTTAGTATTTAAAATCTCTTTTGTAAATAAAATGGCAAATAAAGAAGTAAAGGTTTCAGCTTGATCAATAATCATCTGTTCAATACTGGTAAAAAAAGTTTGATTTAATATATTAGAAATTAGATACAGAGTAATTAAAGCAGATAATTGCATAAGTGAATAATATATAAAAGCTTTTTCTAATGTATAGAGAAATAAAACAAAATTATATAAAAATGCACAGAAGATAATGGCATAGGCTATTCCAAAAAACATGCCTTCATTAATTTGTAGATTCTTGTATCTACTATCATTTACTAGTATTCTTCCAAAATTTAATAACTTCGCTTCTTTATGAACAAAATAAAAAATAATCTCTTCAGGTGTATTTTTATTTACATCAAAAATCAGTGAGTCATAATTTCTTTCATAAGCAATATTTGAAGAAAGTAAATCATTAATATCACTTACAACTTTAAGTGAATAGGATCTATTTTCTAAAAAACTTCTATCAATTTTAAGTTTTATCGCAACTTGTTTAAATTTTTCTTTTTTTACATTGTATTCTTTATACACTTTGTAGTTCACAAAATCTTTTGAAAGATAGGCTTCTTTTATTATTTGGCTACGTAAAGGACTAGCTTCTAAATAAAAAAATAAACATAAAAAACAAACAATATATTTAATCAAGGACTTTGATCCTATATCCAACTTTTGCTACATTGATTAAAGTATCACTAGGAAGTTTTTTTCTAAGGTTTCTTACTAGTGAACGAATTGCATCTTCGCTCATAAAAGAATCGTACCAAATTTTGTTTTCTATTTCTTCATATGAAACGACCCTATTCTCGTTTTTATAGAGGATGTCTAAAAATAAAAGCTCATTCTTACTTATTTTTATATTTTTATTATCTTTTATGAGTGTTCTATTAAAAGGGTCATAATAACACTCTTTAGTAATATATTTTATTGTTTGTATATTTTCTTGTATATTTTTAGCGCATTGTAGTAGTACTGGAAACAAAATATTATGCCGTATTGGTTTAACCATATACTTAACCAATCCAAGTTCAACAGCAGAAATTAAATAATTGGTATCAGTAAATGCCGTCATCATTATAATTTGTGTATTGATTTTATTTTCTCTTAATTTTTTGACAAACTCAATTCCCGTCATATTGGGCATTTTTATATCTGTAATTATGATATCTGGTTCATGTGCTTCTACTATCTTTAACGCTTCTATTCCATCTTTTGCTTCATAAACAAAAGGGAATAATCTATTTAAATAAGACACCGCATTTTTTCGTATGAATTCTTCATCTTCAACATATAATATTTTGATATTTTTAAACTCTTCTCTTTTCATATGGAAGTATACATTAATTATAATAACAATTATCACAATCGTACATTTAAATTTGATTTTTATTAAGATTCTTTCTTCTTTTTATATATCAGGCTTTTATATACTTTTTAATATAATAAACCAAAAAAATAACAACTACTATGAAGTAAGGACAAAGAGTGAGAATACTTTCAGGAATACAACCCTCAGGAACATTACATATAGGTAACTATTTTGGCGCGATGCAAAAAATAGTACAAGCACAAGAAGAAGGTGAACTTTATGCCTTCATAGCTTCTTATCACGCATTAACCTCTGTTAAAAATAAAGATGAATTAAAAAATAATATTTTTGAAGTAGCAGCTAATTTTTTAGCAATTGGAATGGATCCTAGTAAATCAACATTTTGGGCACAACATGATGTAAAAGAAGTACTAGAACTGTACTGGATTTTATCTAACTCTTGTTCTATGGGTTTACTTGAACGTGCACATTCTTACAAAGATAAAACATCAAGAGGAATAGGCGCTAATCATGGTTTGTTTTCTTACCCTGTATTAATGGCTGCTGATATTTTATTATATGATTCACAAATAGTTCCTGTTGGAAAAGATCAAATTCAGCATGTTGAAATAGCCAGAGATATTGCAACATCATTTAACCACTTGTATGGAGATATTTTAACCTTACCTCAATCAAAAGTAGATGAGAACGTAGCTACTGTGCCAGGAACAGATGGGGCTAAAATGTCTAAATCTTATGGTAATACTATTAATATGTTTGGAAATAAAAAAATCATCAAAAAACAAGTTATGGGAATAGTAACTGATTCTAAGGGTCTTGAAGATGTAAAAGATTATTCTACGTGTAATATTTATACTCTTTGTAAATTATTTATGAATGAAAATGAACTTGCAAACTTACGAGATCGTTATGAAACACCAGGGGAAGGGTATGGGCATTTTAAACTAACTCTTTTAGATAAAATCACGCAATACTTTGCACCCTACGCTACAAAAAGAGAAGCTTTATTAGCTAATCCAAAACAAGTAGAAGAAGCACTTGCTTATGGAGCACAAAAAGCAAGAAAAGTTGCAGCTGCAAAAATGGAAATAATAAGAGATGCAGTAGGTTTATAGGCTCTATTTAGAGCCTTTATTTTATTTTTATGGGTAATAAACTTAAGAAACTTAAGGCTTCTGGTAAAGAAAAGCGCGCACCTTTGATATCATTGTAAGCAGGGTCTATTAGATAGTTTTTTGAGCTTTCAAAATTGGCTTTAACAAGGCTATTTTTTATAAATACACTTTGTTCTAAATTGCAATTATCAAAAAGTGCTTTTTCTAAATTACACTCTTCAAAGCCTGTATCTTTAATATCTGAATTCAAAAACTTCATTTGTCGTAAATCCAAAAGATGAAAGGAGTTTTGAGAAAGATTACAGCCATCAAAAATAACATCAAAAGACTCTGAGCAGGAACTCCAAGAAAGACCTAAAAGTCTTGACTTATTAAACTTTACATCATTAAACACACAGTTTTTTAGCTCAACTAAAGACAAGTCACAATCTGTAAAAGTACATTCAATAAACCTGCAATTATAAAAAACAGCTTTTGAAAAATCACATTTAACAAACGTACAATTGTCAAACTCAAGTTCTTCTAAGTTTTTGTCTTTATAATTTTCAAATTCTTCTTCCCAGTAATCATTACTTTTAAACATAAGGCTCTTTTTTTACTGCGATTTTAACATATTAAGAATAAATAATACTAAAGTATTAGCACATCTTACTTAACAAGCTTTCATTTTTATAACACAGGTTTTTAAATTGACTTTGAAGATATTCACTGCTTCCAAAACAATGCTCCAAACTTTTTGCAATCAGTGATATCTCACTGTAAGCAATTAGAGCATCTTGTTTGACACTGTTTGAATGAGAACCTTCAATTATAAAAGAGAACATATCCCCTGTAGCATTAAGATAATACGCAGAGTTTTTTTCTTCATTGCATATACAAAAATCCAAACAATCTAAACAAATTTCGAGCGTTCTATTAATAGCTTCTATACTTGCATCTTCTTTTAAAATGTTTCTATTCGTTTCAAACGCAAGCACATAAAGTGCTGAGGCTTCTTTTTCTTGCCCATACATAAATACACTCTGAGCTTGTAATTTATATTGATTGTATTGATTTATTAAAATGTTTATTCTTTCATTCATTTAAGAATACTTACAATTTACTGTGCAATCCACACTCACGATTAGCTAAACCTTTAGTGGGATCAAAATAATTTTTTACATTTACTAACTTATGTTTTTTTATATAGGCATTCATATCTTTTTCTTTAAAATGAAGTAAGGGCGCAACTTTAAGAACACCATTAAGACCTTTTGAAAATACTTCCATATCTCCTCTAAATTCTGTTTGTTCACTTCGTACAGCTGTAAACCAAACATCGGGACACTCTTCTTTCATAGCTCTCTTAAAGGGCTCTAATTTAAACTCTTGCGTAAACAATTCATGCCGTTCGTCATCAAGGGAAGGAATACCTCCAAAAACACAATCATTTCGCATAGTAGTCATATTTGGAGTATAAACTTTTATATTTAATTTTAATTCTTCGATGATTTTTTGTGCCACTAAATAGGTCTCTCTTGTGTTATATCCTGAATCAATCCAAATTACTTGAATATCAGGTTTTATTTGTGTCACCATATGCAAAATTACTGCTTCGTGGTAAGAGAAATTGGTGCTAACTAATGGTTTAGAAGAATTTTTTAATGCCCATGCAATAATTTCTTCTGGAGTTTTAGATCCTAAATCTTGGTTCGATTTTTTTATATCTATCATTTTATCTCCTATTTAAGGTGTATTATATTAATAACAATTATTAGTATTGTATTTAAAACTTCCTAAATATTTGATTATTGTTTTAAATTAATTTTACACTTCCTAAACACTAATACTTTATACTAAATAGGACAGAAAGGACTCTTATGAAAAAAGATATTGATATGAACTCAGATGTTTTTTTAGAAGAATTAAGTAAAACACAAAAATTTACAAATAAAGTAAGAGAAAGATTCTCTTTTGATGCAAATGAAAATGAAGAACTTAACTTAAGTATTGAAGAAGGCCTAACACGTAATAAACTTATATACGGAAAAAGGTTCTGCCCTTGTTTTATAATTATTGGAAAAACAAAAGAAGAACAAAAAACGAAAGAAAATAGAGTGTGTCCATGTAAACCAGCTTTAGAAAAAGAGATCCCAGAAGAGGGGAAATGTCATTGTGGAATTTATTGTTCTAAGAATAAAAAAGAGTCCAAGTAATATCAGATTGCAAATCTAAGCCCCACAGCTCAAATACAATAAGAATATTAAAACACTTCATTTTGTAAAATTAAATAATATTATAAGTTATAATATAATAGAATTATTGTCATTATACATTTATAAAATTGTATAAAAAAAGGAGCTAGAATGGATATGATTATTGATTTTCTCAACACAGTGTTTTGGGGATATATACTTATATATGGTTTACTTATAGTTGGAGTTTTTTTTACGCTTAAATTAAAATTTTTACAATTTATACATTTTAAGGAAATGTTCAAGTCAGTTTCAAACAAAGGAGCAGATGACAGTTCAGGAATCACTCCTTTTCAAGCCTTGATGATTTCATTAGCATCAAGAGTAGGAACAGGTAATTTAGCAGGAGTAGCAGTTGCTTTATATCTAGGTGGGCCTGGAGCTATTTTTTGGATGTGGATGGTTGCACTTGTTGGAATGGCAACAGCATATTCAGAAAGTACACTGGCCCAATTATATAAAATTAAAGATGAAAACAATGCTTACAGAGGGGGACCTGCTTTTTATATATCTAAGGGCTTAAATTCTCCTCTTTTTGCATCCATTTTTGCAATTAGTTTGATTATTGCTTTTGGTTTAGTATTTAATGCCGTACAAGCAAATTCTATTACAGGTGCAGTATCTACTGCTTTTGATTTAGATAAATCCTATATTGCAATTGTTATTGCTGCGTTAACGGCTTTAGTGATTTTTGGAGGAATTAAAAGCGTTGCAAAAATTGCTCAAATTATTGTTCCTTTAATGGCTGGAATATATTTATTAGTAGCTTTATATGTAGTAATGGTAAATATCACTGTAGTACCTGAAATTTTAATGACTATTATTAAAAGTGCTTTTGGTCTGCAAGAAGCTGCTGGGGGAGTAACGGGTGGAGTAATGGCTGCTATGATGAATGGTATTAAAAGAGGACTCTTTTCAAATGAAGCAGGTATGGGTTCTGCACCAAATATTGCAGCAGTCGCAGTACCAGCTCCACATCATCCCTCTTCACAAGGATTTGTTCAAGCCTTGGGTGTATTTATTGATACAATTTTAATCTGTACCGCTACTGCTATTATGATTTTATTATCTGGAATTATGGATCATGGTTCAGGAGTTACAGGTATTGAATTAACACAAGCTGCTTTATCTGTTCATATTGGGGATGCGGGAGTTTATTTTATTGCTATTGCAATTTTCTTTTTTGCCTTTACTTCTATTATTGGAAACTATACTTATGCTGAAAATGCTTTTACATACTTAGGTATTGGTAATAAATTAGGTTTATTAATCTTAAGAATAAGTGTTATTGGAATGGTTTTATGGGGTTCATTTAAAAGTGTTGCTACTGTCTTTAATGCAGCAGATGCGGCCATGGGATTAATGGCAAGCATTAACTTAGTAGCTATAGTTCTTTTATCTGGAACCGTTGTAAAATTAACAAAAGATTTTTTAGAGCAAAGAAAAGAAGGCAAAGAGCCTACTTTTAATTCTACAAAATTTCCTGAAATTAAAGGAGTTGATGACTCTATTTGGGGAAATAAATAAACAAAACTGAGGGCAGAAAGTAACTGTCCTCTTTTTTATCTATCTTTTTATTTTATGGCAGTTAGCATCAAAATTTTAATAGCTTATGCAAATAATTCAATGAGTACAAATAAACTCTCATGTGAGAAAACAATCACAGCCTTAAGATTTACTTTCATACTTAAGTAAAAATATATCTTTTAGGTTTTGATTTAAACCATTGGTATTAAACATTATTATTTCACGATAATATCGTTGAAAAGTAGAATGTGCAAAAATAGATTTTCCTCCATTTAAGACCATTGCTGTTGTAATTAATTCTTGCACAAATAAAAATAACTCTACTCTTAAGATACTCAATTCTTTTGCATCCGTACATGCTATAACTGCTTCTTGTTTCTTTTTTAAAAGCAGTTTTGATTCTGTTTTAAAGCTAGTATTATTAGAGTCATTAATAGCAGCTTTTCCCAAGCCATAAATACAATAATGTATGCTCTTAGCCAAGGAGCGATTTTTAGAATAATTACCCATATTATTTGATGATACAATATTTTTATCTTTTACAAAAAAATCTTTTAATTCAATATTTACTGTGTTTATTGAATATCCTACAAAAGTATTACAAGCGGACGAAATAATGAAGCCTTTTTTATTTTTAAAAGAGCTTAGTACTTCTAATTCATACTCTTTATGATGAAAGCCTATTAATAAAGAATCAAAGATTCCATAACCACTGGCCCACGTCAAAGCTCCTGTTAATAGATACCCATTTTTAACTTTTTTAGCCTGTACTTGCGTAGTTTTTAAGTGCAAATGATTAATAGCTATACCACATCTTTTTTTAAAGAATCGTTCTTTTCTTGAAAAGTTGTTTTTATTCATAATGGCATTAGCAGCTAGTATTTGAATAGCTAAAAAAGCAAGAGATCCCGAAAGCTTGGCAAATTCTGATAATAATATAGCTTTATATTTTTCTTGTAAAGGTGCGGAATATTTATATAAAGCAAAAATATCATTATCAAAAGCAATATCAAATGCTTTTTTCAAAATATTTTTATCTTCATCCATAGCATTTAAATTCAAGTTTTTGATTTTAGCTAGTGTGATTTTGATTTTTTTATTGTAAATCATTGATTTTATCTTTATTATATTTCTTATAGAAGTTCTTGAAAGTTCCGGAGATTCCATACCTGTTTATCCACTTGGTACGCTGCTTTATTGTAAATCTTTTATATCTTCTACTATAGAATTAGCCAATGAATTAATAAAGTCAATTTCATATTTCTTATCTCTTAAAGAAGCTGCAATCACTTGTAAATTCATTAAAAAACCACCCTTGTAAGTAAGACTGTGTTTTGAAATAGTCCCTAATACCTTATTTTTATCTAATATGTTTACATCATATGCAAACCCAGGATAGGCTAGTGAATCAGATGGAAAAGGTGTTGCTTCACCGACATGTGCTCTTTGATAGTTTGCATTAATGCTTAATGCATTCATTTCTTTATTAATTGAAAGTAAATCACTTTCATTCAACAAATACTTTAGACGTTTGTTAAGTAAGTTTTCCAATTCATCTTCAGTATGATAAACTATTTTTGTTTTAACACTACTAGATAAAACAACTTTTACCTCTTTTAGTTGAAACTGTTTTGTTGTTTCAATCTTTGGTAAAGAAACATTATTACTTGAACCACACCCAGAAATTAAAAGCGCAAATAACACTATTAATAAATTTATAACTTTCATGAGAATATCCTATATTAATTTATAAACAGAGAGTATCACTAAATAACTTAAACAGTTATTTAGTGATACGTTTTAATTATCAAAAAATGAACTAAATGTTTGTATTCATATAAAAATTACAAACTAAAGCCTTATATCAAAAAATATTTTGAGCCTATTTTAATCAATCACAAAATAAAAGAGTGTTCAATCAAGCAGATGAACAATGCCACTATGAGATTTCTTGTGAGAAGAAATAATATGATTATTTTTTGTATGCGTTTTCTAACCTTAAAAATATAGTTTTTTTGTAATTTTATTAAATCACACTTGGTACAAGTGAGAGTACTAAAAGTATTGCCATAACAACGTTAAAGCGTTTTATTCCCTTAGGACTTTTGATTAGTTTTTTTAAAACTACTCCACCTATTGCCCATGAGTTTGCAGAGATAAGAATTGTTGAAAAGAAAATAAAAGTAATGATTAAAATCTGCATACTCGCATGCTCAACAGATGTTACATATACAGACATAGCAGTAATAATCTTAATCCAGTTTTTTGGATTCATCCATTGAAACAATACAATAGGCAAAAACTTCATGGGATTAGACGCTTCATCATTTTTTTTGAATTCGGGATTCGAATTTGCTATTTTCCAAGCTAAAAAAAGTAAGTAGGCAATTCCAATAACTTTTAAAACT
>Ga0105356_10000884_pt1 | contig 29198 bp, 16 predicted proteins | sample GOMGulsemesocosm_3_FD_83502 | JGI IMG/M metagenome (GOLD analysis project Ga0105356, IMG submission 83502) | Methane-oxidizing microbial communities from mesocosms in the Gulf of Mexico - GOM9D Gulf of Mexico | ecosystem: Environmental > Aquatic > Marine > Cold seeps | place: Gulf of Mexico... | reverse complement strand
GTGTGATTTCATGAATAGAATTCTACATTTTTAAAGAACTACTTTAATAGCATGAATAAAAAATCATTTCCCTATAATTTTTTTCCTATGCTCATTTCCCCATTTCTCAAGTTCTTGTAATATGGATGAGCACGACTCCCCATGTGCAGTTATCTCATAGGTAATGGCAATGGGCTGAGTACTTATTACTTTACGTTCAATCAATTGATTTATTTCTAATTCTTTAAGTTCCTTTGAGAGCATTCTTGGTGTGATATTGTCCAATGCATGTTGTAATTCAATAAATCGAGCAGATTTAAAATGAATCAATGCTCCTATGATCGGAATTTTCCATTTACCTCCCAAAAGATCTAATGAATCCCTTATGGCTAATAAACTTCTACTGCAATCTTTTGTTTCTTTTAAAGCTTTCATAATAATCGCTATACTTTAGTATACTACTATATTTTAGGTAGTAATTATAAAAGTATATAAATTTGTCGAATAAACTAAAAATTAAATCAAATGAAAATATTTCTTTTAGGAGCAAATGGGGCGATAGGTTCCCTAATATTAAATAAAGCATTGAATAATGGAGACGTTGTTACGGCCTATGTTCGCAAAATTGATTCACTTCAATTAACGCATAAAAATCTCACAGTAGTTGTTGGAAATCTAGAAAACGAAAGCTTGATTAGAACAAATATTTTGGAGACGGATATTGTAATTAGTGGACTTGGACCGAGTATGGATATGTCAAGAAAAGTAAAGTCGACACCTATAGCCAATGTACACGAAATGATATTAAAAATAATGGCGGAAGTAAATAAAGTACGTTTCATTACAATAGGAACAACTACAATGAAAGCACAAACTGATGTGAAGCATTTTAGTAATACTATCCTTCCTCTTATCCCAAAACTGCTGTTCCCAACAGGTTACGCTGAATACATAAAAATGGGGGGAATCATGCGTAAATCTAAACTAGACTGGACTGTGGTAAGGTTTTTAGACCCTAATGCAAAACATAAAAGTGACAATTATCGTGTGGCATTGGATGGGAAAACAAATAAAACAAAAATTTCACGAGAGAACATTGCAAACTTTGTCTATAAGGTGGCAACAGAAAATACTTTCATTCGTCAAATGCCCTTAATTTTACATTAAACCTGGAACAGGAAGCCAGTTAATAATTGAGTTAATTTCATGTAATATATAGATACTAATTAATGCTGATAAAACATAAAGGTTGTTTTAAAAATACAGTATTCAATAAAAAAAATAAAGATGAGAAACGTATTAGTAAGATATCAGGTTAAACCTGAAAACGCTGAAGAAAATGAAAAGGATATCAGAAAATTGATTAAGAGTATCAAAAAATATTCACTTGATGGATTTAAATATGTGACCTTTAAAGGAAATGAAAATTTTGAATTTATTCATATTGTTTTAATTAACGATTTAGAAAATTGGAATAAATGCCTTAATTCCATTGAGTTTTTAGAATTCAAGAAAAGAGCAAGTTCACGTTACATAAAACCCTACACAATAGAATTACTTAGTGCTATTGAAACCTCTCAATATACTACAAATCAAGTAATGAATATAACAACAATAGATTCCTATCGCTTTTTTGATAATTAAATCTAATATTGACATAATAGACATTATAATGATAAAGCAGATACTTTTTCGTTTTCAGAAAAACATACTGATTCAGTTCGGGGCGTGTTTAAAACCGTTTTGTCCTCATGATTTCCGTTTATTCACTAGATTTTATTTTCTAGATGTGTTCATGAATTGCATTTCACTACAATTGGTAAAATTTTTATTTTAGTGCGTTGGGAAAAAGGTTTATTCTTTCACCCTTTAAAGTTGGAATCGGAGTAGGAGAGTAACACTCTTTTGTTGGAGCGTAGCGGAAATAAATGTTTCTTTCTTGTTAAAAACATATCTAAAATACTTTATTGGGGTATCAGTTCAAATGGAGTACTTCTTATTCAGATTATCTCATAGTACGCCAACCCAAACTATGGGCTTGGTTTAAGTATTTATTGTCTATTCTTGCGCTGAAATATATCCCACTATCTGATCCGCATGCACAATTATGAAAAGTTACAATTTCTTTCGCGTGTAAAACAATAATATTGTTGTCGTTTAAATATTCTACTGCCGATTCTAAATTACAATAATAAATAGTTTCACATTGTATTCGTGAAAGATGCATTATCCATGAACTATTTTCTAGATCATAATCAGAATAATATAAATATTCATTATTTATTGAAGGTGGACAATTCATAGGATCTTGACCACCAGTTTCGCTTAAATCCAAAACAACGTGATAACCACAAGACTGAATTAAAAAAATGAATATTGTAGAAATGGTAAAAAAATACGTGATTTTAAGCATTTAATGTTATTGGGTAAGCTAACTTTACTACAAACATAATGCCATATCAGTAACGTTACTTCTTTACTAAAAATCATAAGAGAAGATAAGTTTTATAATTGTTATATTATATGCTTTTTTCGTTTTCAGAAAAACATACTAGTTTAGTTCGGGGCGTGTTTAAAACCGTTTTGTCCTCATGATTTCCGTTTCATTACAGTTGGTTTATAATGTATTTGCGTTATGCGTTGCCCTGAGCTTTTGTCGAAGGGTTACTTTGCTTTGGTAAAGTTTTTATTTTAGTGCGTTGGGAAAAAGGTTTATTCTTTCTCTTTTATAAGTTTGAATCGGAGTAGGCCGGTTAACACTCTTTTGTTGGAGTGTAACGGAAATAAATGTGTGTGTGTGTATAGAATGAACTAATATATAATTTTGATTATATTTATGGTTTGAAATTTAAGACCTTATGAAAAAAACATTATTTATCCTTATTAGTCTATGTTATAACCAGTTTTTATCAGCTCAGTTTAGTCAACCATCACAGGAACTTCATTCTTGGTGGCATAGTACACAGGCGTATAAGGCAATAGATGGTACTTATGGCGATATGGATGGGGATGGGGATTTTGATTTTATTTTTCTTTCTAATAATTCAGGTCTAAATGGACATGTTGGCTGGCTTGAAAATAGAGGGGATGGATTCTTTTCTCCTAGAGAAGAGTTATCCCATTCAATGAACATCCCAAAATCACTTGAGTTGGCTGATTTGGATAATGACGGGGATTTAGATTTTGTTATTTCTGGTGAATATTTTTCATGTTTCGAGAATGCAGGAAATGGTGCACTTGGAAATGAGGGCGGATTAGATTTAGGAATCGGTGGTACTAATTTTGTAATGTTTGATCTAGACCAAGATTCATATGTAGATATTGTTTCAAGTCGTGGTGATTCAGTAGTTTGGTGTAAAAATAATGGAGATTTGACTTTTGACTTACCATTAACATTGTCGAGTGACCTAAATAATGGTAAAGAGATTATAATAGCTGACCTTAATAATGATTCTCAAAAAGATATTCTAGTCGCTTCTTTTGATGACAGTACATTATATTGGTATGAAAATTTAGGGAGCGGTAATTTTACTTCTTTTCAGGTCGTAAGTTCTAATCTCCCACAAATTGAGTATATCCACACGGCTGATTTGGATGGTGATTTGGATATGGACATAATAGCAGCATCAAAGACAGATAGTACTGTTTATTTTATTGAAAATTTAGGGACTGGTTTGTTTACACCAGAGATTTTAGTATCCAACTCAACTATTGCACCATCTTGTCTTACATCAATGGATTATGGTAATGATAGTGATCAAGATATATTCATAGGTAGCCATCCAAATATTTATGTAATTGAAAACCAAGGGGGTAATGTTTTTTCCTTAGAAGAAATTGTTACAAATAGAGCATATTTAGTAAAAGAAATTTTTTCAGCAGATATTAATAATGATGGTTTAAAGGAACTAATTTCAATATCAAAGGGAGGTAATACTTCCTCAGGAATTTCTTGGTATGAAAATAATGGTGTAACTGGGGTTAGCTTTGAGCATACTTCTCCAGAACTTGTTATAGCCTCTAATTGTATCAGGGCTTGAGATGTTAATTTTGATGGTTTAACAGATCTAATTTTATCTTCAAAATTTGAAGATAAAATAGTGTGGTTCGAGATGTTAAATGATGGTAGTTATGCGGTTCAAAAAGTTATTTCTCAAACTTTAGATGCAGTTGAATACTTTGAATATGCAAATATAGATTCAGATAACTTTCCAGATGTAATTCAACTATCTACGAATGACAGTACTTTATCTTGGTTTAAAAACTTAGGAAATGGTAATTTTAGTCAAGAACAAATTATTTCAACTAATTCTAACGCAGATATATTTACCTTAATTGATATCGAAAATGATGGGGATGTAGATGTAGCTACTATCGACTACACGAACGGGATATTAAGCTTTTATGAAAATTATGGAAATGGATTATTTAGTTCTGAAATTAGTGTCAGTAATACTTTAGCAGGTCCTAGTCGACTTGAGCCATTTGATGTGAATAATGATAACTTATATGATTTATTAGTTTATGATTACGGAGATTTGGAGCTTGTCTGGTTTGAAAATTTAGGAGGAGGTATATTTGGACTTGAACAAAACTTAGATGGTTTCAGTAATAATTTTAATAGTTTGGCTTTTGGTGATATTGATAATGATGGATATGATGATATAGTTAACACTGCTTCTAACGTACCCTCATGGTATAAAAACATGGGAGATTCAGAGTTTGAATTACAACCAGTTATTGGGGTTATTCCAATTGGCGGTAGTGGTTACGACCTATTAATTGAAGATTTTGATGCAGATGGTGACATGGATGTTTATTTAGCGGGGTCAGATAAATTAGGATGGTTTGAAAATAACGGAGGGAGTTCTTTTTTCGCATATGAAGAGCTTGGAATAAGTGGTAATACAACCTTTTTAACATCAGGTGATTTAAACAATGACGGTGATAAAGATTTGATTTCACCGAATTGGGGAATTACGTTTCTTTATTCAAATCAAGTATTGGAACAAACCCAAATAAAAGGTATGGTATACTCTGACTTAAATCAAAATGGACAATATGATGCAGGAGATATTGGATTGAGTAATACTGGGATTTATTCTTTACCAGAAAGTGATTATACTTTCTCAAGTACATCAGGGAATTATTTTTTGAATTTTGATGATACAGCAGGTGTTTATGTTATATCTGCAGGAAATTCATTAATAGGATGGGGGTTGACTACTGATTCTTCAAATTATACAATTAATGTTGATAGTAATTTTGTAGTTATGGATTCCCTGGATTTTGGATTCTATCCTAACGTAATATATGATAGCCTATCTGTTGAATTGATGATAGGTTTTCCTTCTTGTAGTCAAAATAGAAGTTTATGGATAGAGATAACCAATCTAGGTACTTCTTTACCTTCAGGAATAATAAGTTTAACACTAGATGATAGTCTTTCGTTTATCTCTTCATTATATCCACCTGACTCTATAATTGGTCAAAACTTGTACTGGTCTATTGATAGTTTAATTTACTTTTCGTCTTTTGTAAATCAAATGGTTGTTCAAATGCCTGATTTTAATAGTATGGGTGATAATTTGGTAAGCCATTTGAACATATTAGTTTATGATAGCTTAGGTAATTTATCATATTCAACTGTTGATTCTTTGAATCAAACTTTAATGTGTGCATATGATCCAAATGATAAAATTTCTAAACCCTCAGGTATCGACAGTATGGGATATGTCCCTATAAGTACAGATTATATTGAATACACTATACGTTTTCAAAATACTGGAACCGATACAGCTCATCAGGTAATTATTGAAGATTATTTAGATAATAATTTAAATTGGCAAAGTTTAATACCTATTGCTTCAAGTCATACATATAGTACTCAAGTAGAAGAGAATGGACTAGTCCGTTTTGTTTTTGAGAATATTGAATTGGTGGATAGTAATACAAATCAAATTATGAGTAATGGATTCATAACCTATGGAATCGAATTGAATACAGATATCCCTATAGGCACTTCCATTTATAATGAAGCTAGTATTTATTTTGATTTTAACCCTCCAATTATTACAAATACAAAAATTTTAACATTGTTTGAATGTTCAGGAGCGGTAAATAATGTAATATTTACTGATACAATTTGCAAAAATGATATTCTTTATGGGATATCTAACTATAATTCACCTGATGTAAATTATAATTGGGAATTACCTGGTATTATTAATAACAATTACAGTGAGCTCATTTGGCCTACAGACACCGTAGGATTGCTAGAATGGACGTTCACTGTTGAAATGATTTTTTGCCTAGCTGACACTTTGTTATTAGTTGAAGTTTTAGCGGTTGATTCAACTTATTTAGGAATAGAACAAATCTGTCAAGGTGATAGTACCATGATATTTAATAGTTTTGAAAGTATAGCAGGGATTTATACAGATACGCTAATTTCAATTATAGGCTGTGATTCTGTATTACATAAAAGTTTACTTGTAAATACATTACCTCCAATAAGTTTACTTTCTTTTCCAGAAGATACTGTTTGTTTAAATTCTGGTATAATCACATTACCTGAAGGAACACCAATGGGAGGGAGTTATTCTAATAATGGCAATATAATAGGGGAGTTTAATACAATTAATTTAGGAGAAGGTATACAAGAAATAGTATATTCCTATGGTGATGCTAATAATTGTATTAATTCAGATACAACCGTTATTCATATTATAGATTGCGCAGGAATAAGTAATAGTGATGATATTAGAATAATTATTTATCCTAATCCAAGTACAGGTATGTATATTCTTGAATTACCTGTTGAATTAAATAAAGATACAGAAATTGAAATTTATGATGTAAGTTCTAAATTGATTAGAAAAACAACAGCTTTAAATAATGAAGACCAAATTTACCTGAACCTTGGAGAGTTTAATGACTGTATCTATTATATTCATATAATAATTAACAACAAAACCTATATTAGAAAACTAATTAAGGTTAAAGAATAATCTCAATTCATTAAATTAGAGCTATTAATTAGAATATATAGTAGTGTTTTCTTTTAATCTAATTGTCGCGCTGGCCAAACATGTGTTATGGCAAACTGAACGGAATGTAATGGAGAGAATTTGTGATTACTTATGTGTGCGTTGGGAGAGAAAGAATAAACCTTTTTTTGTGGGTTGGGAAAAACAAAAATATTTCGGCAAATTATAAGAGAAATTAGTATATCCAGAATTAGAAAAAATATTCTCACGGTGATTTCTATTTACCTGAAAGGCTCGACATAATAGACATTATAATGGTAAAGCAGATGCTTTTTTCGTTTTCAGAAAAACATACTAGTTTAGTTCGGGGCGTGTTTAAAAAGGTATTGTCCTCATGGTTTTAGTTTCACTACAATTGGCTTATAATGTAATTAGTTCGCGTCTTTTGATTTATTTTAATTTGTGCTCATGAATCTCATAAACTCGATTTGCGTTATACCAAATTGCACATCACAATTTACTTTGCTTTAGTTCATGCGTTAATTGATTATAAATGTATTCATGATTACCGCTGCACTCCAATTGGTAAAGTTTTTATTGAGCGCGTTGGGAAAACCGTTTATTCTTTCTCTTTTATAAGTTTGAAACGGAGTAGGAGGGGTAACACTCTTTTGTTGGAGTGTAGCGGAAATAAATGTGTGTGTGGAACTAATTACTATTTAAATAGCGTTCAGTAAAAAAACAAACTTTATCTCAGTTATATTCTAGATAAGTAATACAACCTTATAACAAAGGCCTTTTTTTAAAGTATATTTACTTTTTATAAAAATAAACCTATGAAAAAAGAGTTACTACTTTTAACTTTTGTGATTAATTCACTTCTCTTAAATGCTCAGGCTTGGGAAGAAAAATGTATTTCGTGTTCTACAATTGATGCGCGTTCGGTTAAACCTTTTGACTTAAATAATGATGGGTACCAAGATTTATTAGTGTCTGCCGTCTATGATCATGATATTGTTTGGTACAAAAATAATGGTAATGGAACTTTTGGCCAATTCCGTATTATTGGTAATTCGTTAAATACACCAACATCTATTCACGCTACAGATCTCGATAATGACGGTGACCTGGATGTTTTAGCTACTTCCATTGGAGGTAATTTAGTCTGTTGGTATGAAAACATGGGGAATGATGAATTTGGTCCTATACAAATCATTTCTAATACAGAAGAATTTCCTTACTCTATTTATTCAGCTGATTTTGATAATGATGGAGATCAGGATCTTGTGTGCGCATCAAAAAACAGTGATAGAATAAGTCTATATATTAATAATGGCTCTGGAATTTTTGGTGCTAGTCAAACTATATCGACAAGTGCTGATGGTGCAAACACAGTGTATTCAAATGATTTAGATGGTGATGGAGATATGGATATACTTGTCTCATCCGAATGGGATAATAAGATTGCCTGGTATATAAATGATGGAACAGGTAATTTTGGAAATGAACAAGTTATATCGACAACTGCGCTTAGGGTCCGTAATGTATACTCAATTGATTTAGATAATGATGGAGACATAGATGTCCTGTCAGCATCTTTTGATGACGATAAAATTACATGGTATGAAAATTATGGAAGCGGGGTATTTAGTAGTGAAAACATTATTTCTTCTGTTGCAGATGGCGCGAATTATGTTTATGCCTCTGATTTAGATAATGACGGAGATTTAGATATTCTTTCGGCTTCAAATTTAGATGATAAAATAGCTTGGTACGAAAATGACGGTTTTACTAATTTTGGTTCAGAACAATTGTTAAACTCTTCAGCTGATTTTGCGACTGGTGTTTACGCAGCAGACCTTAACAATGACGGTTACAATGATGTTATTTCATCATCAAAAACTGATAATAAAATTGCTTGGTATGATAATAATGGACTTGGAAATTTTTCTAATGAAATTCTTGTATCAACAAATACCGAATTTCCCAACGCAATACATTCTTCTGATATAGATAATGATGGTGACTTAGATATGTTAACAACTTCACGTGATGATAGAAAGGTACGTTGGGTCGAGAATGTAGGTAATGGTCAATTTAGTCAAGAAAAAATAATTGAAGAAGTTGGATTGGAGCCTATAGATGTTTACACTTCAGATTTGGATGGTGATGGATATGAGGATGTGATTGTAGTCTGGACATCATGGTCATACGATTCATTAGTTGGTATAAAAATAATGGAAACTCAACATTTGGATCAAGACAACTAATTAAGTTTTTTGGTGGTGCTGGAGGAACACTAACGTCCGTGTATTCTGAAGATTTAGATAATGATAATGATAATGACGTTTTGTGTACATTCAATGATGGTGTTTTTTGGTTTGAGAATTTAGGCGGTGGAAATTTTGGTCCAATTCAAGCTTTATGGAGTATTGGTGATCCTCAGTCCGAGCAAGCTGAAAATGCCCATAAAGTAATAACGGCTGATTTAAACAATGACGGGAACATTGATATACTTTCAACATCAATAGGTGATAATAAAGTCGCTTGGTTCGAAAACTTAGGGTCGGGTAATTTTAGCACCCAAAAGATTATATCTACATCAATTGAAAACCCTTCAGATATCAAAGCTACTGACCTTAATCATGATGGTTATTTGGATATATTAACTATTGATCATTTTGGAGATGAATTAATTTGGTTTAAAAACAATGGAAACGGTGAATTCGGTCAAAAAAATATAATCTCTGATGTGGCTATTAACATACTTACAATTAACACTGGTGATGTAAATGGTGATGGTTATATAGATATAGTTTCTGGAGCCTCATATAATGAGAATATTTTGTGGTATGAAAATAATGGGCTTGGAGTTTTTTCTCCTCAGCAAATAATTTCGGAACTTACACATAGAGTTAATGATATATTAACTGGTGATCTTGATGGTGACGGTGATTTAGAAATAATAACTTCAATTCCTTACCAAAATAGAGTAGCTTATTATAATAACAACTTATTCAATAGTATTAAAATTAATGGCACTGTTTTCTTTGATGAAAATCAAAATGGTATCCGTGATTCATTGGAGTTTGGGTTGAATCAAATAAATATTATGAGTACACCACAAAGCGACTTTACTTATACAAACGAAATAGGAGATTACAACATGGTTTTCAACGATTCTTCAGGAGTATATCAGGTAATGCCTCAAGAACTATTTTTTTGGAATATTACAAGTGATTCAGTGTTCTATACACTTAATGTAAGTTCATCATTCTTATGTAAAGATAGTTTGGATTTTGGTTTTTATCCTGACATTGTAAGAGATAGTCTAACAACAAATTTAATTGGCGGTTTTCCAGAGTGCGGTTCAAATATAAATTATTGGCTAAATATACAAAATGTAGGTTCGACAATTTCTTCTGGAATAATACATTTGGAGTTGGATAATAATATTACTTTTATTTCTTCAGCTTCAATACCAGACTCGATAAATGGGCAGCATATTTATTGGCATTATGATAGTTTGTCTTACTTCCAAAATGAAATAACTAACATAGAAGTAATCATGCCTGTTTCATCTTATGAAGGAGACACCGTAACGTCTATTATTTCAGTATTTGCTATAGACACCAATTCTAATATCGCATATACATCCATAGATACTTTAAATCAAATAATTTCTTGTTCTACGGATTCTAATGATAAATCAGTAGAACCGGAAGGTACAGGTCCCTTTGGTTATTTATTAGAGGATGAAATTGAATTTGAATATTTAATTCGTTTTCAAAACACAGGAATTGATACTGCATTAACGGTTGTAATAAACGATCAACTTGACGCAGATTTAGATTGGACTACATTACAATCAATTACAAGCAGCCATCCAATGCAAATTACAGTCGAACAAGACGGGGAAATGATGATTCTCTTTGAAGATATTATGTTACCAGACAGTAATACAAATCCGTTAGCAAGTCAAGGCTTTTTAAGATATAAAATAAATACACTTCCTAATCGTATTCCGAATACACAATTTACAAATAATGCAAGTATTTCTTTTGATTACAATGCAACAGAACTTACCAATACAGTTATTAATACAATAATGGATTGTAGTGTAATTGAAATGGATTCTATACAAACGACAATTTGTTTAGGAGAGGGAATAGATATTACTGCCTTTAATGATTACATTAGTGATTACAATTGGTCAATAAATTCATTTTATGATGTTAATTCAAATTCTCTAAATTGGATAAGCGATACTATTGGTTCTTTTCAGATTCATCTTACTGTTGATAACAATATTTGTAATCGTGACACCGTCATTGATCTATTAGTTAAAAACTCATATATCTTTAATGAAAACGTGACTATTTGTTACGGTGATAGTATTTTTATTTATGACGGATATAAATATACATCAGGTATTTATTATGATAGCCTTTATACCTCACTTGGTTGTGACAGCCTATTTAGGACGACATTAACTGTTCAAGAATTACCAGCTGTTCATTTAAATGAGTTTGAAAATGTGACAACATGTATACAAAGTGGATCTATTAATCTTCCTAGCGGTACCCCAGTAGGTGGTGTATATTCTGGAATTGGAGTCAGTTCAACAGAATTTAATGTCATAAATTCAGGGTTAGGTTCACATACAGTGCTTTACACTTATACAAATGAATATTTGTGTGTCAGTTCAGATTCTGTTACTGTGAACGTTGTAGATTGTCTTAGTCTTCTAAATGGTCTAAACGAAATAGGTATATTAGTGTACCCAAATCCAAATGAGGGCATATTTTATATAGAATTACCATCAATGCCATCTGAATTAATCGAAATCAAAATATTTGATTTACAAGCTAAATTAATTCAAAAGAAATCCTTAAAAATAGATAATCAAGTTATTCAAATCGATATGTCGGAATTTAATAATGGGATTTATTTTATTGAATTAATTATCGATAATGAAATATTTCGACAGAAGATTATAAAAAACTAATTCAGATCATTTTTTGCGTTTTCAGAAAAACATACTAGTTTAGTTCGGGTTTGTTTAAAAAGTTTTTGTCCTCATGATTTCCGTTTCACTTCAATTGGCTTATAATGTATTTGCGTTATGTTACTTTGCTTTGGTAAAGTTTTTATTTTAGCGCGTTGGCCAAAAAGGTTTATTCTTTCTCTTTTTATAAGCTTGAATCGGAGTAGGAGGGTTAGCACTCTTTTGTTGGAGTGTAGCGGAAATAAATGTGTGTAGACATTATAAAGTAATCTATTAATTTTCATATCCAAAAGTAAGTTATCATACCTTGCCTGTTCTGTATATTGTTTCCTTCTAAAAACACGAATTTGTTGGGTTTAGAAGGGGGAATTTGAATATATGTATGATAACCATATTTTGAGCTATTTGAAATTATTCTCAATTTTAAGTCAGCTCCAGAAGTAGGTTCCAATAAATTCTCAAATATTTCAAAATTTGATGGAATTGTTTACTTGTCATATAAGTAAACCAATTCCTCAGTTATACTTGTTTCATCATACTTTATATTTTATCCAATCGCAGAAGTTGCTGTGATTACTGGAATTGGGGTGTTAAAAGGCAGAATCAAGCATGGCACATTGAAGTCTGCAAACGATTCTACAATTATACTTATACCTGCAAAAGAATTAAAGAGGCTATTAGAAAAACTCAGAAGACAATTAAAATAGTTGAGTATTTGTTTGATGTGGGTATTAAATTGAGTAATTTACAATTGACATGATATTAAAAGTAGGCTCAATAAAAAGCTTTTTTAATACTGCTACTGAGTGTTTTTTTTTGACTAACTCTACTATTTCTTTTTCATCACTAGATGAAATTTCTGAACCTAAAATCACTTCTTTAATCCAATCACTTTTTATTTTTACTCTTCTATTTTTTATATACATTTTAGCAAATCTAAATTCTGCTTCCTCCTTAAATTTGTCAGGTAAACTGTAAATTAATGTTCTCATTTTTACAAGTCTTTCTTCTTGAGTTAGTGATAGTGGTACTATTTTCGGAGGATTACTTACATCATAGTAATCCACTTCCCCACAGCTACCGAATATTTCATCATCCTTATAAATTTCTGTAAAGTCAATACCCACACAAAATCCTGTTTTATGATTAGCAAATACTTCCCATAGTCTTTCGTTTAAAGCTGTTTCTGATACGCTAAATATTGAAATATCTTTATTAACACGTTCTCTATATTCAGCCTTATGTTTGATTCTATGCTCAAGGTCATGAAACTTGTTGTTTTTATAGAGAAATAAAGCTCTTTTTTTTACTTGAGAAGTCAATATTTCGCCCATTTTTAATTCCAACTCTGCTTTTTGTAAACATACCTCTTGCAGCATTTCTTCAGATACGGCATCATAATCACTTTCAATGTTACATTCCGTTATCTCATCAAAATCTTCTGGTGAGGCGTAATAAATTTCATTATGCTCTAAAACCCTCCTGTGTTCAGGATTTCCCCAAGTTCTATACTTATACAGAATTCTTGGTGGTTCTGATTCTTCTACTCTATTATCGTTCAGGAGGTTACTCATTTTGTGTTCTGTTGAAATATCTTAATATTGGTTGGCTTTTCACCAAAGTCTATGTTACTTTATTCTTGTTTTTCCATTCGCTGAAATAAACAAGGTCACTTCTACCAAGATTTGTATAAAAAAGGTATTCAGGTACTAACTTACTGAACCTACCTACGGACTTAGAATTTTTAAGAGTTATGACCTTATCCAGTTCATTAAACACTTTACGTCTTTTAGAGAATATCATAGATTCAGCTAAGTTATCAGTAACAGCAGCTCTTTCTTTTTCAATTTCAATATCTGCATGTTGATGTGCTTCAAAAATTGGTGCAGTCCTAATAACATGTGAAATAAAATTCAACCAATTAGAATGATGTCCTTTAGTGGCAGCTTCATTTAACTTGGTCATTACTCTCATGTATAATAGTGAACCGCTATTAACTAGTATTGGTAAGTATGTTGCAGTTACAGAAATTGCTCCAGCTTCAAAAAACGAATTAGCTATAGAATTATATAATCCATAACTTGGGGACGTTCCGCAGGCCGAAATAAAAACTAATGGACTGGATAAATTGTTTTTGGTAATTATCTCGCCTGTTAACTTTTCTTTATCTAACCATAAAAATGTTTGTTTGGATGTTTCATCAATTCCACCATGGCAATCATATATTACAAAGTCTGGTTTATGAGTTTTATATGCTGTAATTACATCTTCAACGTTTAAACAAATTTCAAATATATATCCTAACGGTTCGTGCTGTTCACGAGCTGTCTCATGCCACTCTAGAAATTCAACTTCTGCTGAACCACAAATTATTAGGGTTTTTTTCATAATATCTACTGGTACCTCATATGACATAAATGAATTAGACATAAAATGCGCCATCAATGTAGCCTGAGAAGTTTCTGGCATTCTGCAAACGTCATGAGTAAATCCAAGCGGAGCACCATCAATAGTTCCATTCAACTGGTAAATCTGAAATCACAACAATTTGTCCATCTCTACTTTTGATATAATCAGCAGTTTTATTTGATAGTAATTTATCTTTTAATGATTTTCCCAGTTTTCGCATAGTTTTACTTATGTTTTCACGATTCTTTGGTTTACCAAGTGCCGAATGAAAGTCAGTTTTAAAGAATGAAAGTTCACGATTAATTGACCTTCCCTTTAGAGGAAGTCTTAATACTGGTGAGTTAGTAAAACTTGAATGCAAATATCCAATATCATCCAAATATGTCAATTTTCTCCCTTGTATCGCTTTTGCTAACTGTAAGTCTTCCATCCCTCGTCTAGCAAATACATCAAAAATATAATTACTGGTTTGCTCGCTAGATATAATCGAGCTTATGCTATTTGTTAACGGATTAGAGTTCTCGGAAGAATGGTTACGGAATATTTTTACTACGTCTGAATTATTAAATGGAGCGATAAGTATTAGAGGTTCTAGTTTTGGGTCAACTTCATTAAGTTTAGGTAAAGTATTTGTACTTAAAAGACCAATAGAGTAATTATCTACTATTTTTATAAATTCAATAACTTCATCTTGTCTGCTAAAAGAGTTTTTGTTATTATGTGCAAAACTTGAAGCTTCTCCCGCATCTTTTATACTTTGTGCTCTATCGCCTTTTCTTTTTACTGAATATGTTGAGAATATATCATGAATAACAGCAGTATTTAGAAGTGCGATACTAAAATTTGATTTAATGGGTAGATAGTCATCTTGAATTTCTGGTTTAGTTATATCGAAATCAATCTGCGTATTAGCTTCTTTAAATTTATCGTATTTATCTACAATTGATTCTATAAAATTATGACTATCCGAAACGTAGTTTATAACATCATTTACTTCAGAATTTGTTCCTGCAGCAAAACAAGTAAACCATAATTCATTTTTTCTTTTGTTTATTAGTTCTATAGTCTGATTTATTTTTTTTGAATTATCGTCAAGAATTAATAAATGAATGCGATTTTGATTTTCATTCTCCATTAGATATGCTTCAAAATCATCAGTGTAAATAAACCTAAAGTCCTTAGGGTTTTTTAAGTGATGTACTTTTTTTGTCTCAGTATAATTGAATTCAGAATTTAATTGTATCAAGTCGAAAGGACAAGACCTAACGACTTTAATTGATTCATTAACAAATTCTAACGGTGGAAAAAAAGGAGCTTTCTCATCTCTTCTATCTCCAATTAATAGATATATAATTTCAGTCTGTTGTTTTGTTCCTGTATATTTTGACATACGCATATTATTAATCCAAATTAGATTATTCGTTTATGTTATCCTACTTGTTGTTCATATAAATGCTCCTAGAATCCAATAAAAGTTTCTCTGATACTCTTAATTTCTCCTAACTAACTTTTGGCATCTGCCATTGCTCCAAATTTTAATGTTAGTAGTGGAGTAAGTTTACTTACATCTAATTCTTTGGATAGGATTATTAGGGTTAAATATTTTTTTACACTTAATTCAGGTTTTGTTTTAGGCTGAATCAAATGTAATCTCTCTATGTAATCATTAGCTTCTTTTTTATACTCAATGCTAATAGACTCAACTTTATATATCTCATACTTATCAAAAACAAAAGAGTGAGCAATAAAGTGTCCTAATTCGTGATAAAATACACGATTCATTTTTGAATTTATCATAATAATTTTGAATTAAAAGGAATGAATTTTTAGGATTACAAAAATAATATAAGAGTCAAAAAAACTTATATATCAAGTCTCATATGTAGGATTAATAAATGAAAAAGAGTTTTTTTATCCACTTGCCAACGAGCTATTAGAAATTCAATTATATCTGTTTCTTTCCTCTCTTTTGTTTTCTCGTTTTTCCAATTTATAGTCCATTTTCTTTTACCGGTTCCATTTTCTCTAAATTCTCTATCATGGTCATGTTCATATACAATTTGAGAGTCAATATTAATATCCTTTATGTTAGATAAATCGTTAGTTCTTATCCATTTTATAATTGTACCACCATTATTGGTGTTATCAAGAATCCTTGAAATCATCCATGAATTCCAAGTTTCAATATCCAAGTTCAATTTAATAATGATATACTTGATAGTTTCCTGAATTGTTCCGTACCCTAAGTGGTCAGCTAGAAACTTAATTGGTCCTAATACACCAGATTTATCGACAGAAGCTATACAAGGATTGCCTTCATAAAAAACACAATTATTCAGAGTATAATTATGGCCATTCTTGATGCTAGCAGGAGTAGTAATATTCTTTGGATTATCAAATTCTATTACTTGATCGATAAATTCTTTAAAGATTGTTTTACCATCTTCAGTTTTACTATAAATCTCTGCTGTTATATCTTCTATTTCTTGTGAATTCATATTGTTTTTTATTTGAATACTATATATTATACCAGTGTATATAAAGTAAGTTTTATTGTGAAATTTTTAATTCATAGGGATTCAAATGTACTTAATAATACTGTTTTATTATGTATTCAAAAGCTTATTATATTTAAATAGTTGAATTAATAGATTTACTATTATTCTATTCAAAGTAATTATGTTTATGTTAAGCCAAATATTTTGTTATTGGGGGATTTAACCCTTTTTTATTTTATGACAAAAATCAGATAGATAAAGTATGGTCATTAATAAATTTATCTTACATTTGAAAGAGCCTATGAATTCAATTAATATTATAAGAAAATGTATAGAAAGTGTATCCTGAACCTAGATTTAATATTAAATTTATGTTTCAAGTTTCATTAGAAAAAATACTCTTCAAAAAACACACTAAACTATATGTTAAATTCAATACCTATTATAGATTTATTCGCTGGACCTGGTGGTCTAGGAGAAGGATTCTCTTCAGTTTTAAAGAAGAATAAAAGGGTCTTTGATATTAAGGTTTCAATAGAAAAAGATGAAAACGCACATAAGACTCTAGAATTTAGAAGTTTTTTTAGGCAATTTGAAGTTGATAAAATACCTAATGAATATTATGATGTTTTACGAGAGTCAAATTTAGTTAAGCGCGAAATTTTAAAGAGAGAATTATTTGAATTATATCCTAAAGAATATAAAATAGCGAAACAAGAGGCTTGGCAAGTAGAACTTGGAGCAAAAGAGTTTCCTCCTGAATTAATAGATGAAAGAATTAAAAAAAATCTAAAAAAAGAAAAGGATTGGGTCTTGATTGGAGGACCACCATGTCAGGCTTATTCATTAGCGGGAAGATCAAGAAGACAAGAAACGGAAGGGTTAAATAATGACGATAAACGTGTATATTTATATAAAGAATATTTAAGGATTATTGCAGTTCATCATCCTGCTGTTTTTGTGATGGAAAATGTCAAAGGATTACTTTCAGCAAAAGTTGATGGTAAAAAAGTATTTGATTGGATACTAAATGATCTAAAAGATCCATCCTCTGTATTTATTGGTAGTAAGTCACCAAAATATAAGATTTTTTCATTATCAACAGCTCCAGAGTCATTTGATGAAAATGAAGATCCAGTTTATAAGTTAGATAAAGATTTTTTAATTCAAGCAGAAAAATTCAGTATACCACAAAAGAGACATAGAGTAATACTATTAGGTATCAGAGAAGACTTTAAGGCTACTCCATCAATATTAACTAGAAGTAATGAAATTAATTTAAAAAGTATTATTAACGATTTACCAAAACTTAGAAGTGGATTAGGTCGCTCGATAGTCTCAAGTAAAATTGTAAACGGAAAAAAGAAAAGGGTCTATAAAAATGAAATTGACTCTAATTGTAATTGGGAGAAAAAAATTAACACAATAAAGGATGAAGTTCTTTCATTCCCAGGCCTTAAATCAAATCGAAAAACTGAAAGTATTAAATCTTCTGAAGAAGGTATTGGTTCTGAATTTGTAGAATGCAAAACTCCATCTAGTTCAAACCCTTTAAGAGAATGGTATATAGATGAAAAACTTAATGGTGCATGTAATCATCAGACAAGAACACATCTTACGGAAGATCTTAAACGGTATTTTTTTGCAAGTACTTATGCCGAAAAACATAATCGTTTTCCTAGATTGAGAGATTATGATGAACACAATAAAGAATTAATGCCAGACCATGAAAGTGCTACAAGTGGAAAATTTGCAGATAGATTTAGAGTTCAGATGCCTGAAACAGCTGCAACAACAATAACGAGTCATATTTCAAAAGATGGACATTATTTTATTCATTATGATCCAAAACAATGTAGAAGTTTAACTGTTAGAGAGGCAGCTAGAGTTCAAACTTTCCCGGATAATTATTTATTCTGCGGACCAAGGACGGCCCAATATCATCAAGTAGGAAATGCAGTACCGCCATATTTGGCATTTCAAATAGCAGACATTGTAAAAAAAATATTTGAAAAACAATAATTAATGAAAGATAAAATTATCACAAATATCGTTAGCGAGGACGATTCTCCTAATCCTGAATTCCTTATTAAATCTATTGCTGAGCAAGGTTATAGTTTAGAAACTTCATTAGCAGATTTGATAGACAATTCAATATCCTCAAATGCAGATAAAATAGAAGTATTAATTGATATGGAAGAGGAGCCATTTAGATTATTCTTAGCTGATAATGGTGATGGTATGTCAGAAGAAGAACTGGTTAGAAATATGCAGTTCCCTAGTAATTCCCCCGATAATAAAAGGAATAGTGAAGATTTGGGGAGATTCGGTTTAGGAATGAAAACAGCATCATTTTCCCAAACTCGAAAATTTACAGTTCTTTTGAGAAAAAAAGGAGAAAAAAAATATTCAGCAAGGACATGGGATGTTGATTATTTAAGAGATAATGGCTGGAAGATAATTGTTAACTCAGAAGATGAAATTGAAGAGTTGATAGGTCAGTATCAAAAATTATCAGATGAACATTACAATAAATTTGATAACTATGCTGCAAATACAATAGTTGTATGGAGTGGACTGTATAAATTTGAGGTGTATTTAAGGGAAGGAAGTAGAGAGGATGCATTAAAAAAAGAAATTAATGAAATAACCGCCGATTATCTAGCATTAGTTTTTCATAGATTTATGGAAAGAAAAGCTAAACCATTAAAAATCAGAATAAACAATATACAAGTAAAGCCTTTTAATCCATTTCCAGAAGAAGAAAAAGATTTTAGACAAATAGAACCTAAACAAAGTCAGTTTGATACAGACGTTGTTAAAATAGAAGGGTTCGTATTATCTTCACGAACGATTCAAGAATCTACAGCTGGATTAAATAAATGGACAACAAAGAATAGAGGTTTGATGGACATGGAAGGAATTTATATTTATAGGGCTGATAGAATTATATTATTTGGTGGCTGGAACGGAATTATAAAAAAAGCACCAAGATTACAATTAGCCAGATTAAGAGTTGAAGTAGGAAATAAGGTAGATCATTTATTACATTTAAATGTAGCAAAATCACAAATTGTTGTACCATATGAGCTAAGAATGGCATTTGAACATTATATTAATGAATTAAAAATAGAAGCCGAGCGAGAGTATTATAACAGAGGGATTAGAAAGTTTTCAAGTACTAATGCCAAGGCTCATTTTCAATTATTTGAAAGGACAGCATCTAATAAAGGTTCAATATTAGAAGTTAATAAAGATTTTCCACTAATTAAGAATTTGGAAACAACATTAAATACAGATCAAAAAAGTCAGCTAAACCTTATACTTAGGATGATTAATACCAGAGTGAATAGTATTAGACATGTGCATGAGGAAAAAGAGTTTATCGGAATTGAAGAAAAAGATGGGATAAGTATTTTAGAGCTTAAAAAAAATCTTATAGACTTATTGTCAAATGGAATTTCCAAAGAGATAGTAAAAGATAATATTCTACCACACTTAGGTTTTAAATATAGATCATTACCAGAAGATATTAAATTATTATTAAAATAGAAAACATTCAAATGAATTATAAAGACATTTTTAAAAAGATCATAAAGGAAGAAGTTCTTAAAAATAATGGTGACAAAGCGTTTATTGATGATTTATATGAGAAGATAAAGTCTAATGTAATACTAACTGGAACAATTTTACACTTGCCTAATGTTGATGAAATAACTTTGAAAAGTTATTTCGAGACAGCAAAAAAAGAATATTTATCGGTAAACCCTATTGATCCAGGAATATGCCACACATTAACAAAAAAAGGATTTATTTCTTGGCTTGACGGAGAAAGAGAAAAGGAAACTGACTGGGATTATTCAGAGAGATACTTTACACATTTACTGAATTCAGGTAGGTCAGCTAAAGTTGTTGAAGAGACTAGAAGATCAAGTCATTCTATTTTAAGAAAAATGGCTGATCCAAAATCCAAGAATGCTATTTATAACAAAGGGCTTGTTGTTGGTGCTGTTCAATCTGGTAAAACAGGGAATTTTAATGCAGTTATTAATAGGGCAATTGATTCTGGTTATGTTCTAGTTATCGTCCTATCTGGGATAATGGAAGATTTAAGAAGTCAAACTCAGAAGAGAATTGAATCAGATGTAATTGGAGAAGGGAAAATTGATTCAGGAGAATCTAGTGGTGCAAAGGGTGTTGGTAAAATTGAAAGATTCGGAGTTTCTGGAAATTCAAAAGTGGTACAAGTTAAAACTCTAACATCTGAACATAAGGATTTCAGTAAAGGAGTAGAACAACTGGACCATACTTTAAATGATAAATATGTACTAGTGTGTAAGAAGAATGTGAGTGTTTTAAAGAATTTAATTATTTGGCTACATAATTCACTTGAAGACGGTAAAGAAAAGCACAATATACCTTTATTAATACTTGATGATGAAGCTGATAATGCCTCTTTAAATAATATAGGAGCAAAGGGGCGTGAATATGCAAGTAAAACAAATGGTCATATAAGGGCAATATTAGAAATGTTTCATGTAAAATCTTATTTAGGATACACTGCAACTCCATTTGCAAATGTACTCCAAGATAGAAATGAGTATCCTGAGAATGATTGGCCAATAAAGTATAAGTTTAAAGGAGAAGATCTGGAGAAACAATTAAAAAGAGTTGATAATATTTTTCCTGATGATTTTATAGCCTTACTAGATCCACCATCAAATTATGTTGGAGCAAAACAGATATTTGAGACAGTTACACCTATTGATAATGAAACTGAAGAAAATGACAAAATACCTTTAGTAGCTCCAGCTGTTAGAGATTTTATTGATTATTTCCCATCAAGAGTTTATGATACCCTTGACGGTGAAACGATTGGAGTTGAAAATTTTCCAAACCGAAATGAGTGGGATGAAAAGAATGGTGATGGTGGTTATCTTGATTTTGACACTTTTAAAGAATACAGAAAGGAAACAAGAGCCGCAAGGAAAGATGATAACTTCCCAAAAGTACTACCTGATTCATTAAAAGTTGCAGTGAAATGTTTTGTACTGTCATTAGCTATACGTGAAAGTAGAAAACCAGTAATGATTAAGTCCGAATTATATCAAGAGCACAATACAATGCTTGTACATATTTCAAGGTTTACATTTTGGCAGAATAAAACAAAAGAGTTAATAGAAGAGTATACAGAAGAAATCATATCGAAAATTAATAATGATAAGCCAAATGGCCCAAATTCGATTTATGCTGAATTAGAAAAAATATGGTATAGCAACTATGGGTTTGCACACATTATCGAAAATATAAAATCATATTTACCAAATGGATATGAAGATGAATTTATGACACCAATAGTCTATGACTCTTTAAAACCATTTTTTATAGCTGCAGTTGAAGGAATAGAGGTTAAGGCAATAAACAGTGTGACTAAGGAAAAATTAGAGTACCCAAAAAACACAGCAAAGAAAATAATTGCGATTGGAGGAAATAGATTATCTCGTGGCTTTACATTAGAAGGCTTGACGATAAATTATTTTATCAGAGTAACCAATTATTCAGATGCACTTTTACAAATGGGTAGATGGTTTGGTTATAGACCTGGTTACCTAGATTGCTGTAAGATTTTTACAACACAGGACTCATTAGATAAATTTAATTCCACCACTAAATGTATAGAAGAGTTGGAAACTGAATTTATTAAAATGGAGGACAAAGGAAAGGATCCTTCTAGTTTTGTATTGAGAGTAAAAAAACATCCAGGTACTTTAAATATTACAAGACCTTCAATTTTAAAGAATGCATTTGAAGTAAAATGGTCCTATCAAGATCAACTTGAAATGACAACGAACTTAAAGGTTGATAAACAAAGTATAGATGAAATATGGACAAACTTTAAAAATGAAATAGCCCCTAAATTTGAAAAAATCACTAAAAAAGAGGATATAATAACCTATCAGACAGATGGTTCTGAAATTATTAATATTCTTAATAATCAACCAAATAATTTTAATGTAAAAGACCAAGGTTACTTATCTAAATTTATAGAACTTTCTAATGAGATGGGATATTTAAATGATTGGACTGTTGCTTTAAAAATTACTGGATCATCTAAAGTAGGGTTGACTAAAGAAGAGATTGGATTAGATACATCTCTAAAATTAGAGAATATTGATTTAGCCAAAAGATCTGGACCAAAAAACGATAATGATGTTATTAAATTTTTAAATCAACAAATTTTTAGAGCAAGTAGTAAAAGTGCCAATATCATATCTTCAAATGAAGATATGTCTATATTATTAAATGAGGAGGAAATTGAGACCGCAAAGGCATCTTTTTATTCTAAAAAAGCAATTGAACTCAGAAGAAAAGACGATTCAATTAAGACAATTGAAGAAGCTGTATCAAAAGCGAAAGCTAAATATAAAACGATTCCTGAAAGATATTATAGAGAGCAGATGAAGGACACACAAGGATTACTTATTATTTATCTCTTTGACTCTAAATATGCATTTAACGAATTGGGTATAATTAAACCTGAACATGAATCCCTAAAAGAAAAGTTTCAAAATTATGTTTTGGAAAATGAAATAGACACCAGCATACCTTTGGTAGGTTATGCTATCGAGTTTCCTCCTATTGAAAATGACCCTGGAGGTGTTTATATGCAAGGTGATTATGATATAAATGAAGATGAAGAGATTGAAGAGGATATAGAAGCGTTTGAAGGAATTGATGATAGTAAAGAACTATAAATGGACCTAAATAATTTAAAAGCTAAATGGGATAAGGTATTTCTTTTTCAAGATAAAAAAGGGTACAAGTCTCTGCGTATATCAATTGAATGTAAATCAGATTTATTTATAGCGATTGATTCGGATGGAAACAGGTGTCTATTACTTTTTTTACCATCTGATTTTGATGTACAGCTAAATGGAACTGATAAAGAAAAATTGCAGCTTACTTATATAAAAGAAAAAGATGTTATACTAATTAAGTTAAATGATATTGATTTTATCGATTTATTTAATGATTTAATAATTTCTTTATATTCTCGGATATATAATTTATCTGATCCAGATTCATATTCGAAACAGTTAATATCCACATTTTATAAATGGGTAGAGTTTTTTGATGATAAGCAAGATAAAAAAATGTCACGTGAAGAAATACAAGGTTTTTTTGGTGAATTATTTATATTACATGAAGTAGTTATTGGGGCTACCAAGCAAAATATTAACTCAGTACTAGAATCATGGAGAGGCCCATATGGTAACACTAATGATTTTATTTTAGATAAAAAGAATATTGAAGTTAAAACAAAGCAAGAGTCAAAGTCTTTTGTTAAAATTTCGAGTGAATTCCAGTTAGATATTGAATTTGATAAAGGACTTGAATTATGTGTAGTGTCAGTGATTAATGACATTTCCTATGGTGAATCAATCTTTGACCTTCTAAATAAAACAATTGTACTTATAAGAGATAATCAGGGAGATTTAGCGATTCTATATCATGCCTTAAATCAAAAAGGATTAACAATTGATTCAGTCAAAGAATATAATAATCACAGATTTATTGTTAAAAAAATGACTACTTATGACTGCACGCAAGATAATTTTCCAAAATTATCCACTTCCAATATACCAGAAGAAATAACTAAATTGAAATATCATTTAAGGACAACAACGTTAAGTGATTTTTTGATTGAAGAAAAAAAATATTAATATGATTATAGAAGAATATTTTAATTATCGTAAAGAATTACTGGAACAATCAAAAGATGATGAAGGATTTATTCAAGAGTCACTTTTATTATCCGAAGTTTTACCTTCAATGTTAGATGCTAAACTTATTGATTCTGAAGATGCAAATAATTCATACATAAAATCAACCCCTGATAACTTAAAGATAAATGCGTATTGTGTAAATGAATCAGGTGAGAGGTTACAGCTTTTTTTAGTTAATGAGGATTCTATCGATTTAACAGCTAAATTTGATGACTTAAAAATAACAAAGAAGTCTATTTATGATAAACAATTTAAAAGAGGTTTAACCTTTATTAATAAAGCGATTAAAGGACACTTGAATGATGAAATACAAGATTCTAGTCCTGCACGTGCTTTAATATCTCAAATATCATCTTCTACAGGTGCTGATCAATTTGATGTAATTGAATTATTCTTGATTTCTACTACAGCATCAATTACTGCCAAAGGTTCTCCGAAAAGATTTGAATTTGATAGTGAAGAAATTAATATTAGTTACACGAAAGATCGAGAAAAGAAGAAAAAAAACATCCTAATTAAGAAAAGGTTAATTGATTTAAACTTTCTTCATAATGTACTAATTTCTCAAGGAAATAGAGAAGTTTTAAAAATTGATTTTGAAAAAATGTTTGGTTCATCAATCGCTTGCATAAAGGCCGCAGATGAAGAACATTTTGAATCCTACTTATGTGTACTACCAGCAACAATTATTGCTGGATTATATAAGGAGTATAGTTCAAGGCTTTTGGAGAAAAATGTAAGATCTTTCTTGCAATTTAGGGGAGTAAACAAGGGGATTAGAGAAACTATAAGACTAGAGCCAGAGAAATTTGTTGCTTACAATAATGGATTAACAATTACAGCTACAAGTGCTGAAATTGGAGTTGAATCTGGTCAAAACTCAATCAAATCGCTAACTGATTTTCAAATTGTGAATGGGGACAAACTACTTGCTCTATTTACTTTTCTCAGAAGGATGGTTATATAATAGACCAGGTAAAAGTGATGGCAAAAATCAATGTAGCTAAAGAGACTACAGAAGAGGATTTAGAAAAATTAATAACTAACATAAGTAATTACTCTAACGCTCAATCAAAAGTGTCTAAGGTTGATTTAAGATCTAGAAATCCTCAGCTTGTAAAATTAAAAGGATTAAGTGAAAGTATTTTAACACCTTCTGGATTAAAATGGTTTTTTGAAAGAGCAAAAGGGCAATTCAACACTATGGTTCGAGCAGCAGGAAAGAATAAGGCTCGTATTCAAAAAGAATATCCTAATTCAAGAAGGTTTTCGAAAGAACTACTTGCAAAATATTTTTGTGCTTGGGGTGAACAGCCATTCTTAGTCAAAAGAGGAGGTGAGAAGGTATTTCGATATTTTATTGAAGAATTATCAGGTGATGGTGATTCTAAAAAACCAATGGATGTCAATAGAGGGTTTTATGAAGAATTGATTGCCAAAGTTATTCTTTTTAAAACACTAGAAACAATATATGGCCAAGGTAAAAATTCAATGGGTCAATTAAGAGCTGTTGTTGTGCCTTATTCAATTTCTATACTATATAAATATTCAGACGGTTCAAAGTTAAATCAACCCTTTGATTTAATGAAAATATGGATAAGTGAGAAATTAGAAGATGATTTGGTTTCATTTTTTAATGATTTATTGTTGTTGATGAATGATTTAGTTAAAAAATATGCCAAGAGTGATGATTTTGGAGAATATTCAAAAAAACCAGAACTATGGAATGATTTAATTAATTCGAAAGAGATCAAGTTATTTATGCAAAAAGAAAATGTTCTTTTACTATTAAATAAATATTCAATTTCTAAAAAAGATTTAGAAAAAAGACATTTAGATCAATCTAAGCAAGTTGCAGTAGATTTCCATGACATATATAGAAATGTTGTAATACACAGTAATGGGAAACAGTATTATAACGATATATATACTATAATGGCTGAAGAATTAGACACTGCTGATAAACGTAAAATTGAAGTGATTATAACTCATATTTCGACAAAAAAAGATCTTGACATAAAATTAATTCATTTTGAAAAAGATTTAATAAATAGAATTAGAGCGAATAGGGAAGAAGTGTTTGACCAATTACCTAGAGTCAATGATTATATTTTGGGTGACACCTTAGATTTTATAGTTAAAAAGTACAATCAAGTTATTGCAGCTAAAAAAAATATAGTTTCTGAATTTGATAAGATTGAAAAATTAGCAATATCAAAAGGTATGAAATATACTTCTGTATTTGGTCAAATGGCTAAAAAATTATCATTAGGAAAATCACCTATTATTCAAGATGTAATTTTCGCTTCTGGTTATTTTAGTACAAAAAATACAGAACCTAAAAAAAATGACATTTCTGAAATAATTTTATCAGAATTGTTTTTACGTAAAATGTCAGAATGGGAAGCAAAAACAAGAGTCTTGTCAAATAAAGAAAGAGCGTATTTAGCTGAATTTGCTTACGGTTTAAAGAAGACAACCGATTTTCACAAGAAAAACATACGAAAACACCTTGAAACACTAGTGAATAATGGTTTTGAGGTTTAACATAAGTTTAATAATTCAATCGAGACTTTGTGCTATTTATTGCTACTTCAATGAAATCGAACATAAAAAAGAAGTTTAGAATATTTTATGAAGGAATTCTAACTATTTTTATAAAACAAAAAATAATCAAATAAAACATTTAATGCCAACTATATTAGAAAATTCTGAGAATCAAGTTACCAATAATACGGATTCAATATCAATCGATAGTTTAAATAATTCCATTATAGAAAATGTTCTCAATCATGAATTATATGATGACTCCACTCAAATCGTATCTACTGCACAGACATTAAATGTAAACAATAATCTACCTCAAGAAAAATCTGATTACTTCAATACTTTCATGCCAATATTGACCTTGTTTTTAGGGTTTATTTTAACTAAAGGCTATGATTTTGCGGTAAGTAAGTTTAAAATGAAAAGTTCTGCAAAACAATGGTTAGAAAACTTTATTCAACTCAAAACACCTTTAGACCAACAGATTATTGATATTAAAGAATATTTACCTCAATTTGACGGGACAAATTTTGAACTGAAAGACCCAAAATTTAGTTTATTTTTGAATTGTGAAGTATTAAAGAGTCTTGATAATAAAGTTCTTGTTCCTTATTTTTCCAAAGGCTTTGGGAAAATGCCTTACAAAGAAGCTGTTGTTTTAACAGGTGAATTAAAGAATTTGGTAAATATAATTGAACATGACTCTAGCAATTATGTTCAATCTTACAAAAATATGCAGTCAGAAATCTCAACTCATATTACGTTGTTTAATGAGGTATTTAATTTGTTTAGAGTAAAATGGATGGAGTATGGTACATTTGTCGAGATAAACTATAAGAAAGGTTCAGCTGAATTTCTTGAATTTGTGAAAATGGGACAATTAATGACTGAATATATTCACCCACATGTTGATGATGGGGAGTTCGATCTATTTTTACTTGGAAGAGAGTATGTAAAACCTTTTTTTGAAGCGACATATACCGATAAATCTAATCCTATTTTAAATGACGTGATTATTTATCTAAATAAATGTGACCAACATATAAAAGCAATTAAAATGGAACAGAAATATTTGAAAATTAGATTAGAAAAAATTCAAAAAAGTTATATTGATACTCAATTGAGTATGGCTAAAAAGTTCGAGATAAATAAAATTAAAAATGCATAAAACATTTTTTTTAAAAAACTAGAAGGCGCGCTGGCCAAACATGAGTTATGGCAAACTGAACGGAATGCAATGGAGAGAATTTGCTATAACTTATGTGTGCGTTGGCCAAGTGATGGCAAATTGCGTGTAACATTTAATTTTAGTTTCTAAATTAAATGTTACAAAGCAATCTGTGCGTATTTTGGCCGTGTGGCAATTTTACATAACGGCAAATTATAAGAGAAATTAGTATATCCATATCAAGAAAAAATTCTCACTAAGATTTCTATTTACCTGAAAGGCTTGACATAATAGACATTATAATGGTAAAGCAGATGCTTTTTTCGTTTTCAGAAAAACATACTGATTTGGCTTATAATTTATATTATGTTAAATAGAATAAGGTAGGAAATAGATCAAACTCGAAACAACAACTATAACAACCTACTAATTTATACCTTACCTAATTACGAATACTCCACTGTTATTGACACACCTTTACGTTATAACAAACTGTATTAGTATGCGCTAAAATATACTCTCGGATAAAATCAAGTTATATACAATTAATCACAAAACAACAATACCACCATATCGACTAATTAGAAATTTAAAGATATTAACAAGACCGTTTCATAGCTTAACCAATTAAAACAGACGATTAACTTTAATAATTAAGCAAAATTCTCTATCTTTGATTAAAACTCATGCGTTATGAACCCTTCATTAACAGTCATTAATAAAAAATTTGTAGCGAAAATAATAGAAAACAACATTTTTTATATCAAATACAATGATAAAATAGCCCTGACAGTAAAAGATATAAAATTATCT
>Ga0105356_10000883_pt1 | contig 29200 bp, 22 predicted proteins | sample GOMGulsemesocosm_3_FD_83502 | JGI IMG/M metagenome (GOLD analysis project Ga0105356, IMG submission 83502) | Methane-oxidizing microbial communities from mesocosms in the Gulf of Mexico - GOM9D Gulf of Mexico | ecosystem: Environmental > Aquatic > Marine > Cold seeps | place: Gulf of Mexico... | reverse complement strand
CTATACACGTACTTTCAGCGAAGTTGATTTGCGTTCTTGTGTTGCAGTTCGTACCAGTCCGGATCTAAAACACTGGAGTGGACCTAAAATTGTACATACTCAAGCCTATGAAGTAGATTGGGGAGGAGATGCTGAGAGTCCGTTTGTGGTGAAGCGTAATGGCTTGTTCTATCTGTTTATATGTCGTGCAATGACCAAATATAATGAAACTCATGTGTACTGGTCTGAAGACCCAACAAACTTCCCAATAGAAAATTTTGTATGTGAGCTACCAACGCATGCTTCTGAAGTCATAAAGGTAAGTGAAGATGAATGGTATATCTCAAATACTGGTTGGGATAAGAAAGGATTGTTTTTAGCGAAGTTAAACTGGAAATAATTTTTAATTGAAGGCAAGGCAATTAGGATTTCAAATAAAGTGAAATCATTAATGTTAAAAGAAAGATTAAGAAAATTAAATGAGTTAAGAATGAAAGTTAGAATTATTGTTTTAATGTTAGTCGGAATGTGTGCAATGCATACTTCGTTTTATGGACAACAATCAAATACAGAAAATACCACTGTTTTTTTAATTGGAGTTGACGGAATGAGTGTCGATGGACTTACAAAAGCAAATACCCCAAATATGGATGCATTAATGCAAGATGGCGCAAGTTCATTATATGCCAGGGGTGTAATGCCAACAAGTAGTGGTCCAAATTGGGGGTCTATGCTATTAGGGGCTGGACCAGAAGAACATGGGATTGTTTCAAATGCATGGAGAGTTAATAACGTAAAAATAGCGCCATTGGTTCAAGATTCATTGGGATTTTTCCCATCAGTATTTGATATTATTAAAAGGGATAATTCTAAAGCTATTTTAGGGGTTTTTCATGAATGGGGTACAATAAAGGAGTTATTTAATAATAACGCTGTAGATAAAATTGAACAGACCAAACAAATGGATGAAACATTAGAGAAGGCATTCAGTTTTTATAAAAAGGAAAAAGCCAATTTTGTTTTTGCACATCTTGATGCAGTTGATCATGCAGGACACGACTTTGGGCATGGTACAAAAGAGTATTATCACGCAATTGAACTCATTGATGCAGCCATCGGCAAATTCATAAAAGGATTAAAGGCTTTAAAAAAGTATAGTGAGGTTACTATTATAGTGACTGCAGATCATGGCGGTGTAGCTAAAAGTCATGGCGGAAGTACTATGGAAGAAATTCAAATTCCCTGGATAATTACTGGGCCTAAAGTTAGTAAAGGCAAAACAATAAAGACTCGAATCAATACCTATGATACACCAGCAACAATTGCTTGGTTACTTGGAGCGGCAACTCATATTCCTCAAGTATGGTTAGGTAAGCCAGTGATGAGTGCTTTTGAATAAATATAAGCAGTTATTGGGGGACTTTTTTAATGACTGAAGGAAAAACCCATGGCGATCAATTACCTATTTGGTTGGAAGAGGATGAGGTTTTTATATGTGATGGAGAAATGAGAGTTCATGGTACAGGAAACGAGGATTATTTCAATTGTGGCTGGTACGCTGTTGAAGGGAGGTTGAACAAGCCTGGAAGTTTCCCATTGCATGGATTTTCGCAGTATAAAATAGGTGAAATAGGGAAAGCTTCAGTTTATTGTTGGCACTTAATAGATCCGATTCCCTTCAAAGAATCTATTCATGTATCGGTTGAACATGGAACGAACAATAGCATTGAAGCCAATTATAAAAGTTGTGCTTTTTATTATTTGAAGGATAAAAACCTTTAACCATTTTATAAATGAAACAATTAATTTTTACCATATCAAGTATAATTTTAGTAGCACTTCTTTCTGAAGCATGTTCTTTTGAAATCAAAAAAGGAAAATATTCAGAGGTTGTAACTACGCAATCATTACTAAATGAGATGGTAGATAGAGATGGTTTGGCAAAACTTTCTCAGGATTCATTTAAAACACTACAGGTGAGTAGTTATTCGCGTAAATCAGTTTCGCAAAATCAAGAAGGCTGGTTTGACAATGCAGATGCAAGTCAGTTTGTTAGGGAAGAAACAATTGAAGGTCGTAAAGAATTCGTACTTATGGATGTAGAAGGCCCTGGAGCTATTGTAAGATTTTGGAGTACCTGGCACGCACAGCAATTTTCAATGGGTACGCTTCGGTTTTACTTTGATCATTCAACAACTCCACAAATAGAAGGAAGAATTGACGAAATTATTTCTTCCAATACAGATGTAGGCACACCTCTTTCTCAAACAACAGCACCATTCTTAGAGAATGGAGGTTGGTTTTCAGGTCATAATCTTTATTTCCCCTTGCCCTATGCAAAACATTGTAAAATTACTTACCAGAAGGCAAATGAAAGTGTAAATGATGTACTCTATTACCAAATTAATTATCGACAATACGTGCCTGAAACTTTAGTAGAAACATATGCTAAAGGAGATTGGGAAACCGGGAAATACAAGGATGCTATTTCACTGGTGTCAAGAAAGTTGAGTGCATATGATACAGTTACAAATAAAGCTCAGTTATCACAAACGAAGGGGGTGATAAAAGTTGGTGAATCGATTTCAACAACTATAGAAGGAGAAAAAGCAATAAAGAAAATTGTTCTAAAAATAAAGGCAATGCATCTTGAGCAGGCTTTACGTTCAACAGTAGTTTCCATGGAATTCGATGATAAAAAAACCGTTTGGGTGCCTGTAGGAGATTTATTTGGTACAGGATATAAAATTTCGTCGTACAAGGCATGGCTAAGTAATGTGACTGACGATGGAGAGATGGTATTATTTTTTCCTATGCCTTTTCAGAAATCAGCTAAAATTACAGTTCATAACTTCGGAAAAGAGGAGGTTGAATTGGTACAGATGGATATGTATATTTCCGACTGGACTTGGGATAATCAAAGTCTCTATTTCCATGCGAACTGGCGTAATTATGCGAATTTTGAAACATCAGAAAAAAGAGATGTTAATTTTATTACAATTTCCGGAAAAGGAAAATATGTGGGTGATGCGTTGACACTTTTTAATAATAGTAATGAATGGTGGGGAGAAGGCGATGAGAAAATTTTTGTTGATGGAGAACCGTTTCCTTCCCATTTTGGAACGGGTACAGAGGACTATTACGGATATGCCTGGTGTAGTGTTGTTGATTTCTCGATGCCATTTAATGCACAACCTATTGGTGATGGGAATAGAAGTCCGGGGTTAACGGTGAATAGCCGTTGGAGGTCGTTGGATGTTATTCCTTTTGATGAATCATTAAAGTTTGATATGGAAGTTTGGCATTGGGCGTCAACAAAAATAGATTATGCGCCAACTACTTTTTGGTATGGAACAAGTGACTCAAAAGCTGAGTTTATGGAAAATGTAGAAGGCGTACAAATTCCCGTAAAATTATCGGATAGATTTGAAGCAGAAGGATTTAATGTTGAACAAATAAATGGAGGTGAAGTAATTATCCAAGCGTTTTTGTCGTACGACTGGAGCGCTAGAAACCACTTGTTATGGAGGGGGATTAAAAAGAAAGATGAGTTAAAAACAGTTTTCTATTCAGAAAAAGAGCATACAGGAGAATTAACTGCAGTATTCACACATGCGCCTGATTATGTGGTGGTTGATGTGGTGTTAAATGGAGCACTAATTTTTGAAAATATAGACCTTTATAGTGATGAGATAACTCTTAAAAAATATACAATTAAAAATGGAAGAATAAAAAAAGGGAATAATACACTTACACTGATTGTAAAAGGAACTAACAAATTAAACCCCAAATCAGATAAATTGGGATTGGATTATTTAATAATAAAATAATATAAAACTTCATAATATAGTATAGAAGATGGAAAAAGTAAACAACATCGTTTTTGGACTATTGACCCTGTTTTTAATGGGGAGTCAAATGAGCAATGCTCAAAAAACAATTGAACCTAATTGGGAATCTATTGATAGCAGACCTATACAACCTTGGTTTGAGGATGCCAAATTTGGAATATTTATCCATTGGGGGCCTTATTCGGTTCCTGCATGGAGTCCAAAGGGAACGTATTCAGAATGGTATCAGTATTGGATGCAAAGTAAATCACTTTTTGGAAACGGAAAATTTACCGGAACCGAGGTCTACGATCATCATGTAGAAACCTATGGGCCTCATTTTAGTTATTACAACTTCGGAGAACTATTTACTGCTAGAGATTTTAATGCTGACAAATGGGCAAAACTTTTTGAAGATGCGGGGGCGAAATACATGATGATTACTTCTAAACATCATGATGGTTTTACCTTATGGCCAAGTGAGACAGCTAATAAAACCTGGGGGTTTCCTTGGAATGCCAAGGATGTTGGAGCCAAGAGAGATTTATTAAAGGAGTTGGAGGTAGCCGTAAAGAAAACTGATGTGAAGTTTGGAACCTACTATTCCTTGTATGAGTGGTTTAATCCGCTGTGGAAAAAGGATAAGGAAAAGTTTGCCTTGGAACATATGCATCCACAGTTTAAAGAATTGGTTGAAAATTACAAGCCGGATCTTATTTGGTCAGATGGTGATTGGAGTATGAAACCTGAAAAATGGCATTCGCCTGAGTTATTGGCTTGGTTGTTCAATGAATCGTCTGTTGGTGAGTCTGTGGTAATTAATGACCGATGGGGAGATGGTATTCGATTTAATCATGGAGGGTATTATACTACCGAATATGGTTCAGAATTGGATGGAAGCAAACCTTGGGAAGAATGTAGAGGCATTGGTTTTTCCTTTGGATACAATGCCAATGAAGATTCCTGGGATTATGCTTCAGAAAGAACATTGATTTATTTATTGTTAAATGTGGTAAGTAATGGAGGAAATTTATTGCTGGATATTGGCCCCGATGCCAATGGTAATATTCCACCAATCATGCAAGAACGGTTATTGGCAATTGGAGCTTGGTTAAAAGTAAATGGAGAAGCAATTTATGGTTCGAGAAAATGGGAACGTGCTTGCCAATGGTCAAAAAAAGGAAAAAAAGATTGGAAACCTGAAGGCACACATTATTTGCCTGCCGATTTTATTCTAAAACAAACCATAGATCCTGAGCCGGGATATGGCGTTCGTGAAATATTTTTCACCAAGAAAGGAAAAGATGTTTTTGCGATAGTACCCAAATGGCCTAAAGAAACCTTGACGATAAGAGATATGAAAGTTTCTAAAAACACAGAAATCACTTTGGTTGGTACAGATATTAAAATTGAATTTGAGCAAAAAGGAAAGCATTTGACACTTAAAGTGCCGCATCTTACACCAGATGAACTACCATCTAACTATGCCTATGCTTTTAAAATAACAAACATTATAAAGTAATGGGAATCAATAAAAATAGTATAAAACACATCATTTCTAACATCATTATTTTGTTGGTAATTGCCCAAACAGCTGCCCAAACAGAAAAAAAAGGATTCTATAAAGGAGAAGGATCGAGACAAGTTCATCTCGATTTTCACACCACAGAAAAACTGGAACATATTGGTGAAAATTGGAATAAAGAAGAATGGCAAAACACATTAAAAGATGGACATGTAAACGCTATCAATATTTTTGCAAAAGGCCATCATGGTTGGTCTTATTATAATACAGAAGTAGGCAAGCGACATCCTAACTTAAAATTTGATTTACTTAAGGCTCAAATTGACGCAAATAAAGAAATTGGCGTTTCATCTCAAGCCTATGTCACAGTAGGTTGGAACGTACTGGATTCCAGAGAACATCCAGAATGGGTGTCAACAGGGAAGGGCGGAAAAAATAAATTTGCCGAAATGGAAGCTGATAAAAAACCAGGGGAACATTTTCCATGGGGATGGCCTACTATGTACCCTGAAGGGCCTTATTTGGAGCACTTGCTTAAACATACAGAAGAAATTGCAAAGCACTATGATATTGATGGCTTTTGGTTTGATATCATTCCTGTTGGAAGTATCAATTACAACGCTTACAGCAAAAAGGATATGGAAGCCAATGGGGTAGATTGGAACAATGAGGAAGAAGCCTGGGCATATCATTGCAAGAAAATGCATGCCTATTTTGAGAGAACTAATGCCATTATAAAAAAACATAAGCCCAATGCAACAATATATTATAATTGGACCACTCCAATAAGTAATAAGCGCATAGTAAAAGAACATTACGATCAATACAATACCAAGCAGGATTTGGAAGATTTGCCAACAACTTGGGCAGGTTATGACGTGTTTCCAGTACGCGCAAAATATTATGCGAATACAGGAAAACCAATAGTGGCAATGAGTGGGAAATTCCATTCTGCATGGGGTGAATTTGGAGGGTTTAAACATAAAGATGCCATCTGGTATGAAGCAGCCAGTATGTTGTCGTACGGCGCCATGGCAAATTTTGGTGATCAATTACATCCTACAGGGAAATTAGAAAAAGCAACCTATGATAACATTGGACATGCCTATTCATATATTGAGAAAATTGAAGATTACAGTTTGAACTCAAAGCATTTGGCAAAAACAGCTATTTGGCTGAGTTTTACAGGAAGAGACAATGACCTTACCAAAATGTTGTTGGAGAAACAAGTGAACTTTGTTGTAGCTAATAACTTGAAAGATTGGCGTAATTTAAGGCTAATAATTTTGCATAGCGATGTGAAATTAAGTGTTACAGAAATAGTAAAAATTCAATCCTTTGTTGATAAGGGTGGTAAATTGTTTATTCTAGAAAAAGGCGCTTTTGAAAAAGGCGAATGGAAATTTGATATAGGAGCAAAATATGTGAGTGATGCTACAGCCGATGTTGATTATACTTTGGTATCGGATAAATTAACAGAAGATTTGGTGCAGTCTCCATTTTTGAATCGGATTCCAGCTGTTAAAGTGCAACCAGAGGAAGGTGTTGAGATTCTTGCAAAAATTCATGAGCCTTATTTTAACCGAACGGTTGAACACTGGACCTCACATGATAATACGCCTTATGATATCAAGTCTGCTGCTCATCCTGCTATCATTAGAAAAGGTAATATTATTTGGAGTGCACATGCCTTGGAGAGAAACTATGGTAAAGAAGGGTCAAGAGTGCATAAGCAGTTGTTTTATAATACACTTCAGGAGCTGTTAACAGATGTGTTTGTTGCGGTAGAACTGCCAAGTAGCGGTCGTGTAAATTTGTTACACCAACCACAAGAGAATCGTTATGTTGTACATTTAACCTATGCTACGCCACATCAACGGGGACGTGCTAAGGTCATTGAAGATTTAGTGCCTTTGCATAATGTTCCGGTTCGTGTGAATTTTGATAAGAACATAAAGAAGGCATATACTGTGCCGGGTAAAAAGAATTTGAAAATAAAAAAAGTTGGGAACCAATTGGAGGTAATTGTTCCTGAATTCAGATGCCACATCGGAGTTGTATTTGAATATTAAAATTGATTAATCTTTGTTGGATAGACAAAAGTTAAAATAAAAGAAGATGAGATATAAGTATATTTTTGTAATGGTTGTGTTATGTTTTTACATGACATCTGGCAACGCACAAAAGCGCGAAAGTTTAAATAAAAATAAGATCACTTTCAGCTCATTATTGAACGAAATGATAGATCGTGATAAATTGTCAGAGTATCCTGAATCAAACTACAAATTCATCCAGTTTAGCAGTTATGATCGTCGATCAACAACTATAAATGATTCTACCTGGTTTGCCAATTCAGACAACAATTATTTTATAAGAGAAGAAGTAAATGAGGGACGTAAGGAGAGTGTTTTAATGGATGCCCAAGGACCTGGAGCAATTGTGAGGTTTTGGATTACGGGGAACAATTATGGAGAAGGGACCTTGAGAATATATTTGGATGGAAATAAAATACCCGCAATAGAAACTAAATTAATCGACTTTATTAGTAATAATAAAGTTGGAGCCCCATTGAGTACTTCAGTTTCTCCTCAAACAAATTACAAGCGAAGAGGTCATAATTTGTATTTACCAATCCCGTATGCTAAAAATTGCAAGGTGACCTATGAAATGAATACTACAAGTGAAAATGAAAACTTGTACTATTGCCTAAATGCCAGAAAGTATGATAGGGATATTCAGGTTGAAAGCTTTAAAGAGGAGTTAATCACTATAAATTCAGCATTAATAGAGACCGTTAATGACGCATTAATTACAAATGAAAAGGAAATTGTTGAAGGGAAAATATTCAATTTACCCGTATCAATAAACAATGAGGTTACTGTATCTCAAAAAGAAAAAGGACGCGCAATAAATAGCTTTTCTGTAAAAGTGAAAGGCGACAATTTAAAACGAGCGCTTCGCGATATTATAGTTAAAATTAGTTTTGATAATGAGCAAACTGTTTGGTGTCCTATTGGAGATTTCTTTGGTACAGGTTACGAATTACATCCTTCAGAAACCTATTATACCAAAGTAGAGGTTGATGGAACTATGACCGTTTATTGGGTAATGCCATTTCAAAATCAATATAAAATAACTTTTGAAAATACAGGAAACACACCATATAAAATAACAGGAAATGTGTCCACTAAACCTTATAAATGGACAAATAACTCGATGTATTTTCACGCTAGCTGGAAACAATTCACCAATTTGTCAACCGGAGAAAATAAGGCACGTATAGGATATGGAGGTTGTTTTGATATGAATTTTGTAACACTAAAAGGGAAAGGTGTATATGTTGGAGATGCCATTACACTTTTTAATACGTCTTTGGGAGGCCATTGGAAAAGTTGGTGGGGTGAAGGTGATGAGAAAGTATATTTGGATGGTGAAAGTTTCCCTTCCATAATTGGAACTGGTACAGAAGATTATTATGGTTATGCCTGGTGTGAATATGCCTCTTTTAATCATCCTTACCTTTCACAGCCTATCGGAGGTGGCAATTTTAAATTCGATATGACCGTAAATATGAGATTCAGAGGTTTAGATGCAATGCCTTTTTCAAAGTCGTTAAAGTTTGATATGGAAATGTGGCATTGGACTAAAACAAAACTCAATTTTGCGCCAACAACTTTTTATTATTTACGTCCAGGAGGATCCAACAATATTAAACCTGATTATGAAGGCGCGAAGGCTAAATTAGCTTTTGATCGTTTTGATATTTTAAAAGCAGAACCAGAAAACGGAAAACTGGAGGGTGAAAATATGCGTATAGCTGGTAACGATAAGGATACTTATGGATATTATCATGATGAATTATCCGGTGGCGTTGCTATGATGTGGAAAAGAGGAGTGCTTGGAGAAAGCAGAACTTTTGATTTTAATGCTGATATGAATAGTGAATTAAAAAAAATTGCACTCACCGCGAATGATAAGGGAGGTGTCTATCAGTTTATTTTGAATGGTGATGTTGTATTAAACTGGGATAGCAATACCGCTGATAAACAGCTTCAAATTATTCACTTAAAGCATGTGAAACTACAAAGAAGCAATACGCTAACTGTAAAATTAATTTCCTCGAAGAAGGATAACGATGTTATCATTGATTATCTGCTGATTAAATAAATCAATGGATGTTAAAGGATGAACTAATCTAAATTTAGAATAGACAGTAAAAAAAGTCTTCACCTTGGTGAAGACTTTTTTTTGTCATATCATTACTATTTACTTAGCGCCCAACATCAATAGTTCATTACAAACCACCTCGGTGATATAACGTTTTTCACCTTCTTTAGTGTCATAACTTCTTGAAGTAAGCTTGCCTTCTATGGCAATTTCTTTGCCTTTAGTGACATATTTTTCGATGATCTCTGCGGTTTTTCCCCAAGCTACGACGTTGTGCCATTGGGTATCCGTTACTTTTTCGCCACTTGCATTTTTATAATTTTCATTAGTGGCTATGGCAAACTTTGCCAATGTTTTCCCTGATTCCATTTTGATGATTTCAGGGTCGTTTCCTAAATTTCCGATCAATTGTACTTTGTTTCTTAGCGTGCTCATAATATTTGAATTTTGGGCCTGTCTGCCTGACAAGCGTGTTAAACAGTTAAACCTTGTCCTGAATTTGTTTCAGGCTCTGATTCCTTTTATGTCAAATCTGATATCACTCATTCGACACTGCAAATATGAGACGCCGTTCTAAAGTTACTCGGGAGATAAATAATTAAAATCGTTTGTAAACGTTTGTAGTCGTTTGTAAATGAATATGTTTTGGGATGTGTTGGCATCTATATACAAAAGGGGAGCCCTTTAAATACAAAAAGATAGCGTTTTAAGGGAACTTAAAACGCTATCCTTTTAGTTCATTTTAAACTAAATGACTAACCAACTAACAATTATAGAATATATAAAATGAACCTCTATAAGGTACAAAAAATACCTGTAAAATAAAAATACTTAGTTCTTTTAATAGCTTAGAGATGTGATGCTAGTCGTTTGTAATTGAATAATTTGTAACTTGTATATTTAATAATGTTTTATGACTTATAGTATAGATAAGGCCATTGAGATTTTAGAACAAACCCCAAAAACCTTGCTGTCTTTTTTGTCAAACTTATCCGAGGAGTGGATTTTTTGTAATGAAGGTAAAGACAGCTGGAGTGCTTTTGATGTACTTGGCCATTTAATTCATTGTGAAAACACAGATTGGATACCACGTTTGAATATTATATTGAGCAATCGTGAGGATAAAACCTTCGAAGTTTTTGATAGGTTTGCACAATTTGAAAATTCAAAAGGCAAATCCCTAGCGAATCTTCTAGAAGCGTTTCAGCAAATAAGAACAGAAAATTTGGAGTATCTAAAATTATTAGATCTTTCGGAAAAAGAGTTAGATTTAAAAGGCATACATCCCACATTTGGAGAGGTGAGCCTAAGAGAATTATTAGCGACTTGGGTTACCCATGATCTAGGTCATATAGCTCAAATATCGAGGGTGATGGCAAAACAATATAAAAATGAAGTTGGCCCATGGACGGCCTTTATTTCAATTTTAAATACCTAATATGAGCAGATTAAATGTGACTGAGTTTCCTATTATTGAAACTGAACAATTGGTTTTACGAGAACTATTGCTATCCGATCAGGAGCTAATTTATAGTTTAAGAACCAATACAGAGGTTATTAAATATATCGATAGACCCATATCTAGAAAAGATAAAAATGGATTAGCCTTTGTCGAAAGGATTAATAATAGCATTAAAAATAAGGACATTTTTTATTGGATCATTAGCTTGAAAGGCAGTTCTAAATTAATAGGGTCTATTTGCCTTTGGAATTTCTCTTCAGATAAAAGCATTGCTGAGGTTGGTTATGAGTTGTTTCCAGAATATTTTAGAAAAGGTTTGATGAATGAAGCCTTGATCGCTGTATTGGATTTTGGGTTTAACCGCATCCAATTTAAGACTATTGAAGCCTTTACACATAGAGATAATTTGGGGTCTAAAAAACTGCTGATCAAAAACGACTTTGTAGAAGATAGCACTAGAGTGGATGCCGATAATTTAAATAATATAATATTTATAAAAACAAATGATTAAACTAATAGGTATTCCTTTTGATGGGAATTCGTCGCATTTACAAGGACCAGCACTGGCACCTCCAAGAATCAGATTGATGGATATTGAGGGTTCTGCAAACCGTTTTTGTGAACAGGGTCTTGAAATTGCTGATGCTGAGAATTATCATGATTTAGGAGATATGAGTTTTGAAGATTCCCATCCTGAGAAGGTGTATAAGGCGATAAAACAAAGGATACATGAGGAGTTGCAGGGGTCTCATAAGATCATTAGTCTGGGAGGCGATCATTCCATTTCCTTTCCTGTGATCGAAGCACATACCCAAGTCTATAAAAACCTAAATGTATTACATTTGGATGCTCATGCCGATTTATACGACAATTTTGAAGATAATCCATATTCTCATGCCTCTCCCTTTGCGAGACTCATGGAAAAAGGTTTGCTGAAATCTCTAACCCAGGTTGGAATAAGAACCCTAAATACGCACCAGCGTGAACAGGCTAAAAAGTATGATGTCAAGCTTATTGAAATGAAGGATTTTAACATGGATTTTATTGAATCCTTGGAAGGACCTTTGTATATTTCTTTAGATATGGATGTTTTAGATCCTGCCTTTGCGCCGGGAATATCACATCATGAACCTGGCGGATTGTCAACGCGAGAACTTTTAACGATTTTACAACAAATTCAAGTCCCAATTATTGGTGCTGATATTGTAGAATTAAATCCGAATAGAGATATCAATAATATGACGGCTATGGTGGCTTATAAATTATTTAAAGAATTAGTTTCAAAGATGGCTCCATAATGGAACTTTGAGAATTAGCTATATGCCCTAAAATTTAGAATACATGAAAATTTATGTCGAAACCGAACGCTTGATACTTCGGGAAATACTATCCAGTGACGCCGAAGCACTGTTTGAGCTGGACTCCGATCCTTTAGTGCATAGATATCTGGGGAATAAGCCTATAAAGAGCATAGAAGCAGCTCAAAAAGCGATTGCAAATATCAGGGCGCAATACCTCAATCAGGGTATTGGACGCTGGGCTGTTATAGAAAAATCATCTGGGGATTTTATGGGCTGGTCGGGATTGAAACTCAATTTTGAAAAAACAATGAATAAGCATTCTAATTTTTATGATATAGGCTATCGTTTGATGCCTAGGTTTTGGGGGAAGGGCTATGCTACAGAATCGGCTATAGCAGCTATGGATTATGGATTTAATATTTTAAATATTGAAACTATCGTAGGATTAGCCGATGTTGAAAATTTAGCTTCAAATGCTATTCTCAAAAAGATCGGATTGAAATATATAGAGGATTTTCCATACGAAAAAGTGCGGGTGTCTTGGTATGAACTTAAAAAACATGAATATGGAGAAGCGTTGTCCTGAATGTGAAACTAAAATCGTCGGTAGAATAGATAAGAAGTTTTGTAGTGATGCCTGCAGAAATTCCTATAATAACAGATTTAATAAGGATACAAAGAACCTTATTCGCAATACCAATAATAGATTGCGGAAAAATTATAGGATTTTAGAAGCCTTGAATCCAGATCAAAAAACCAAAGTAGCCCGTGGGAAACTTATAGAAAAAGGCTTTGATTTTAACTATTTTACCAGCATTTATACCACTAAAAAAGGCACAGTTTATTATTTTGTCTATGACCAGGGCTATCTCGCTTTGGAAGGTGATTATTTTGCCTTGGTAAAACGAGATAGTTAACGAGGCCTTTAATTATTTGGATGGCTTTCAGAGGTCATCTAAAAAGGCTTTAAAGAAAATATGACAAAATTTTTACATAACTTACACGTATACATGACAATAACCTGATACATTGGGAGTAGTTTTGACTTGCATCTGAAAATGATTTAAGGATGAATTTTAATTAAAATGTATTACGATGAAAACACTACTTACAAGTCTACTGATTTTATTTTTATGCCTTGGAAATCTCACATCGATCCAAGCACAGGATGCTGAGCAATTATTTCAGCAGGGAATGATGAAAGAAGAAGGGGAAGGCAATCTAAAAGCCGCCATTTCAATTTATAATAAAGTCGTAAATAATGATGCTGCCAAACGATTGTTGAGAGCAAAGGCCTTATTACAGGTTGGGATTTGCTATGAAAAATTAGGCAATCAGAACGCGAGAAAATCATATCAAAAATTGATTTCTGAATATTCAGATCAATCGGCGATTGTTGCTCTTGGAAAGCAGAAATTAAAGGGATTAAAAAAGGTAACAGCCATTGCAAAACCTAAAGGGATTGTCGCAACCGAAATTTGGAGTCCCGCTCAGAACACTTATGGCGTTTCTCCAGATGGACGCTATTTAAATTATATTGATTGGAATAAAATCTCAATAAAAATAAAAGACCTACATACGGGCAGCATGAAAACAATCTCAAAAGAAGGGACCTGGAATAAACCGATACAGTTTCCTGACAAATCTATTTGGTCTATAGATGGGAAACAAATTGCATATTTCTGGTTTGTTGGAAATGAAACAGAATTACATATTGTAAATGCAGATGGGTCGAATAATAGAATTATAGCAAAAGGAACCTCGGGTCATGGTCCTTGGCCTGTGACCTGGACGCGTGATAATAAGCATATTTTGACCTTTATTAAAGACGTATCAACCCTTGGTAATACAAAGGAAGAACAGAGAATAGTCTTGCTTTCTGTTGATAATGGGGCCATAAAAAATTTAAAACATTTGAATGATCTAGATTTTGGCGGTCATATTGATATGTCTCCTAATGGGAAATATATTGTTTATACGCTTGATCAAAATGAAGATACAGATGCTAAGGATATCTATATTCTGGCCATGGATGGAAGTGTCGATCAAAAATTGGTGGGGAATATAGCTAATGATTCGGATCCAAAATGGTCTCCTAATGGGAACGAAATATTCTTTTTGAGCAATCGCTATGGATCAAATGATTTAATGCGTTTAAAGATTGAGAAAGGAAATCCAGTAGGTGAAGCTGAAATAGTAAAACCAAATTTGGGATACCAAATCTATTTGCATGATTTTACAAAGGATGGCGCTCTATATTATAGATCGACAAACTTAAGATCGGATATCTATACTTTGAATTTGGATAGTAATTCAGGGAATAATTATATGAAGCCGTATAAGATTTCTGCGCTTGAAGAAAAAATGAACAGAAATCCCAGATGGTCCCTCGATGGACGCTATGTAGTTTATCATAGATGGCAAAAGTTTAGGCATGATTTGTTAGGAGAACAGTATCATATTACAATCCATGATACTCAAACGGGAGTTGATCAGAATATAAACACCAACATTTATGGCGGACAAAATTTGGGAGTTCCTTCCTGGTCTCCCGATGGGAGCAAATTATTATTTCACGGTATGATAAAAGATAATTTGCAGTTTGGTTATTTTATTTTTGATATAAATTCTAAGAAGTTAATACCGATAAAAACTAAGAAAAACACCTCCAGAAGTGATATGGAGGGCAGGTTTGATACCAACCATACCTTCTCAAATGACGGTAAAAGTATCTTCACCTTATCTAATGATCAAAAAAGAATTATAAAAATTGATATAAATTCAAAAAAGGAAACAACAATCTTCAGAGGAACAGATGAAATTCTTCAGTTTAAGTTGTCAAATGATAATAGCAAAATTGCATATGGATATTTGGGAAGCAATAGAGGAAGCCTATATATAGTTTCAACGTCTGGAGGAGATTCAAAGAAAATAATAAGTACAGATAATAAAACAACACCGTATGATTACTATTGGGGAGGGAATGATCAATTTATATATTTTTTAAAGGGGAGATTTAGAAATGTAAAGAAGATAATGCGAATTCCAGTTGATGGGGGACAAGCTGAAGACTTTTTCAATTTTAAAGATGCTTTCCCTGGAGGAATAATAACAAGAGTAAAAATACACCCTAATGAGAAACATCTCGTTATTGCATTAGAAGTCGGTAAAGGGGAAGAAGTCTGGAAACTGGAGGGTGTTTTTAAAGACTAATCTATATAGTTAAATTATTGTAAATTAGTGTAAAAAGTATATTTCATGTGATACCTATTTTTGCTAAAGAGTCCAAGTTGATTGTTGTTTTTTTCCTAACGGTTATAATCTTAGGGAGTCTACTGGTCTATTTAAGTATTAATAATATTTCGAACTATAAAGAATTAACCGAAAAGAAAATTTCAGAGGAAGAGCGGTTTTTGGCCAAACAATTTTCAGAAAATTTTCAAGGTGAATTAGACCAACTGCTTGTCTCTTTTGAAGCACTTACTAAAAACGATTCCCTCGCTGATAGAGCAGTATTTAAAAGTATAGATACTTTAGCTATGATCAAACAAACAGTGGTTGTAGATGAGGATGGCGTCTTTTTATGGCCCAATTTTACCCTGTTTAATAATACTCCAAAAAGAGTAAAGTCGGCTTTAAATTATTTAGAACAGATTAAAAAGGCGGAACATAAGGAATTTGTTATTCGGGATTATAAAACTGCCGAATCCTATTATTTAACTGCACTTAAAGCGGCTAAAAGCGAGTTGGATTCGGTGTATGCCTTGAATGCTGTGTCCCGGCTTTATATGAAAATGCATCGCTTTGAAAATGCTTATAATAACTATGCGTTGATCTTATCTGAGTTTAGTGAGCAAACGAATGCCAGTGGGTTTTCATATGCGTATTTCTCAGTAAATCAGTTATTGAAATTAAAAGACTCAACCAAGAATGAAGCCGTACAAACTATTTTAGAAACCTTTTTGTCAGAACTATCAAATGGAGATATCCCTCTCAATTTTGGGACTTCAGATGTTTTGGAATCCATTTTAGAATGGACAAATCAATTTGATAAAAACAATACAATTACCAATCTCGAGGAAAAGATGCAATATGTATCTGATTATTTAGTATTGGTAAATAATTATAAAGCGGCCATAGCCGAAACCATTAATATAAACGGTTTAAAAGATAAATCAGATAACATCGGAGGCTATACCGTGTTAAAACCAATCTCTGGTATTACTGACGAATTATTGTTTTTAAAAGCCAAAGGCAATACTTTAAAAGGGTTTAATGTTGATCTTGAAACCATCTTTGCAGAGGTGAAGCAAAAACTCATTCCTATTCAAACCAAATTTGAATACGAGATCGCCTTGATAAAAACCAATGGACAATCCTATTTTTTAAATGATGACTTGGTTGAAGCTTCAGCCTTCTCTCCGTTTTTTAAGACCCATAGCATTAAAATCAGCTTGAAAAATGAATCTGTGGTAGAAACTCATGTGTTCAAGCGGAAATTGATTTATGGGATTGGTTTTATTTTATTGTTAGGCGTCATGGTTTTAGGATTCATTGTATTGGTTCAGGATGTCCAACGAAAAAAGCAAATGACACGCCTAAGAGCCGATTTTGTGTCTAATGTCACACATGAATTAAAAACGCCCCTAACCTCTATTCATATGTTTGCAGAGTCCATTTTATTAGGCCGAGTAAAAACAGAAATTGAGATACATAAATATGCCAATATTATTGTAAAGGAAAGTGAAAATTTAAAGCGAATGATCAATAATATCCTTGATTTTTCACGAAAGGAAAACAATAAATTAAGTAGTCACATTAAAGAAACTAATCTTTCAGACATTGTTAATTCAACCTTAGATGGCATGAAATATTGGTTGGAATTAAGTGATTTTGAGGTTTTAAAAGAAGTTGAAAAAAATGTCCTGGCCAAAGTAGAACCAGAAGGCTTGAAACAAGCTTTGTCAAATTTAATTAGTAATGCCATTAAGTACTCTACATTAGAAAAAAAATTAATGGTGCGTTTGTATAAAAACAAACAATTAGTACATATTGAAATTGAAGATTTTGGTATAGGTATTCCAAAGGATAAATTGAATTTAATATTTGAGAAATTTTATCGGGTAAACTCAGTAGAGAATGAATCGGTTAGTGGTACAGGCTTAGGCCTAACCGTAACCCGTGAGATTATTGAAGCCCAAAAAGGAGAATTAAAAGTTGAGAGTGTTTTAGGAAAGGGTAGTAAATTTACGATTCTTTACAATGCTTAAATTCCTGATGATATGAATAGAAAAAAACAAATACTGGTGGTCGAAGATGATTTAAGCATTCTCCTCGGATTAAAAGATAATTTGATTGCCGAAGGCTATCAGGTATTGACAGCTTCAAATGGTATTGAAGGATTAAAAATAGCTCTGGAGCAACAGATAGACCTGTTGCTTTTAGATATTATGCTTCCAGGAGTAAATGGTTTTGAAATTTGTAAAAAACTGAAAATTGAGAAACCTTTATTGCCAATATTAATGCTAACCGCTAGAAGTTCGGAAACAGATAAAATCGCAGGACTTGATTATGGCGCCGATGATTATATCACAAAACCATTTAGTATTTCCGAATTGTTGGCCAGGATTAGGGCTATTTTAAGACGGGTATATCCTGAAAAAAATAAACTGGAAAGCTTTGCCTTTGGAAATGTAACTATTGATTTTAAAAGAATGCAGGCTTTTGTCAGCGGTGAGGAAATTAAATTTACGGGTAAAGAGTTTGCCATTATTGAATATTTTATCGGTCGGGCCGGAGAGGTGGTTCATCGCCACGAATTATTAAATGAAGTCTGGGGTTATAAAAAAATACCAACAACACGAACGGTCGATAATTTTATACTCGATATTAGAAAAAAGATAGAAGACCATCCTTCGAAGCCAAAATATATTGTGAGTGTTAGCGGTATTGGGTATCGCTTTGAGCCCTTTGTGTAATCAATAAGTAAAATTAGGAAGTGAGCATTGAGCCACAATGAAATATATGAAAGGGACTAAAATTTAATTCTAATTATTTCCAGTTTTGGCCCTTGAGTTGAAGTGCTGCTTTCAATATATCTTTTTGACTTATCAATCCTATCAATTTTCCGTTTTCAATAATTGGAAAACGACGGCGTTTTGCTTCTAAAAATTTATTTGCAGCATCAAAAATATTCATGTTTCCGTCTATGGTTTCAACATTTTTTACCATGTGTTTTTCTATGCTATGACTTTCCATAGGCATGTTATAATACCTGCTTTCACTAATTTGTTTGATACAATCACCTTCAGAAATAATACCGATGAGCTCGTTATTATCATTGACCACAGGACCACCAGAGATACGATTCTTGATGAGAGTTTCTATTACTTCTTCGATGGATTGGCTAGTCTTAAAAGTGATGAGATTTGTCGACATATAATCCTTTACCTGAATAGGTGTGTCGTCCGATGTTTGTGACTGTTCTCTTCTTGAACCTTGAAAGCTTTTAATACCCATAATATTAAGTTTTAGAATTACTTAAAGTTACTTATTTAAAATGAGTTAGCCTAAACTTAAATTTTAGTATTTTTAACTCAACTAACTAATTTATTTAAAATGATCAAAAAAACCATAGCCTTACTGCTATTGATTGCTGCTGTCTATTGGAGCTTTTTCGCGATGTTGCCAAATAAAATTTCCGATATAGACACCGATGAGAATTCGTTTTCTACAGCGAGAGCCTTAGTGCATCTTAAAGAAATTTCTAAGGCGCCGCATTATGTTGGGAGCCCTGAACATGCCAATGTTAGGAATTATTTAATTCAACAATTGGAGGCATTAGGTTTGGAAACTCAAATCCAAGAATCCTACTCCATGACCGATTGGGGGAACCTGTCTAAACCAAAAAATATTATTGCCAGAATACCTGGGACTGATAATACAAAGGCCCTTTTATTACTCTCACATTATGATAGTGCCCCACAAGCTTCTCTTGGAGCTAGTGATGATGGTTCTGGAATAGTTACTATTTTGGAGGGTTTAAGAGCCTTTCTAAATGATGGGAAAACACCAAAAAATGATATCATTATTTTGTTTACCGACGCCGAAGAATTGGGACTCAATGGTGCCGATACTTTCGTAAATCAACATCCATGGGCTAAGGACGTTGGGTTGGTGTTGAATTTTGAAGCAAGAGGGAGTGGTGGTGCAAGTTATATGCTCATGGAAACTAATGGTGGGAATGCCGCTATGATGAAGGGATTTATTGCCGCAAATCCACAATACCCGGTCACCAATTCACTGGCCTATAGCATCTATAAAAGTTTGCCTAATGATACCGATTTAACTGTTTTTAGACGGGATGCTGATATTGAAGGCTTTAATTTTGCATTTATAGACGACCATTTCGATTATCATACCAGTAACGATAGTTATGAACGTTTAGATAGAAACACCCTCGAACACCAAGGCTCCTATTTAATGCCAATGCTGCACTATTTCTCCGCTGCTGACTTGAGTAATTTGAAAAGTGATGCCGATTATATTTATTTCAATGTGCCTTTACTCAAAATGGTAAGCTATCCCTTTGCTTGGATTTGGCCGATGCTAATTTTAGCGCTTGTCATTTTTATGGGGCTGTTGTTTTTTGGAATATTTAGAGGGCGATTGGTGGTTAAAGATATTTTGATGGGTTTTCTTCCTTTTTTATCGACCCTGATTTTAGGAGGTTTTTCAACCTATTATTTATGGAAATTGTTACAATGGATATATCCGCAATACGGTGAAATATTACATGGTTTTACCTATAATGGACATACCTATATTTTGGCCTTTGTGTTTTTGACCTTGGGGATTTGTTTTTGGTTTTATCACAAGTTTTATAAGAAAGAAAATACAGGAAGCCTTTTGGTTGCACCAATTACAATCTGGTTGATTATATGCATCCTTGTTGGTTTTAAGTTAAAAGGAGCTAGCTTTTTTATTATTCCAGTATATTTTGGACTGTTGGCCTTGTTTGTGTTGCTAAGACAGAAAACCCCAAATGTATCCCTAATGGCCTTATTGAGTTTTCCTTTGCTCCTAATTTTGGCACCTTTTATAAAAATGCTTCCCGTAGGATTAGGACTTAAAAATTTGTTTATTGTCGGTGTATTAGGGGCACTAATCTTCGGATTGTTGATTCCGGTATTTGGATTTTTTAAGCATAAAAACCGCTGGGCTTATCTTATGTTTTTTCTTTCATTTTGCCTCTTAATTTCTGCGCATTTTAAGAGTGATTTTGATGCTGAAAGTCCGAAACCTAACAGTTTGGTTTATGTACTAAATGCAGATGAAAACAGTGCAATCTGGGCGACTTATGATACGGTGCTTGATGATTGGACCAAACAATTTTTGGGAGACACACCTAATGACGCAAGGCAACTGAGCAATAATACCCTTGCCAGTAAATATAATTCTGGTTTTTCATATACTAAGGCAACGGATGTAAAAGCAATTCCGACCTCGGAAGTTGATATTTATAAGGATACTGTTATTGGTGATCTTAGACATGTCTCAATGAACGTGAAACAACAACGCAATATCAATAGACTGGATGTGTTTTCAGATGCTGAATATGTGTTTAAGGATTTTAAGGTTAATGGTGTCGCGTCTTTTAAAGAAAGTGAAACGAGTAATGCCTTTGAAAAAAGAAGAAGAAATAGACTCTTCAGTTATTTTGTGTCCGATAATGATTCTCTCAATCTAGAGTTTACTATCCCTAAAAATCAGGAGACCAAACTCTTGTTGTTTGAATCGTCTTTTGACCTGCTTTCGAACCCTTTATTCAGTATTCCAGAACGAACCGAGGCCATGATTCCAAAACCATTTATACTCAATGATGCCGTGATTATCACAAAAACAATTCATATCAATTAAAAATAAATGTCGTCTAATTAATGATTTACATTGATATTTTTTTAGATTTGGCGAAAATATAATTTAAGAGAGATGAAAAAGTTAGTAGGAGTATTGGTTTTTATGTTTGCTTTGCAGGTATCAGCACAGGATAATAGTGCCTTATTAAAGCATTACGAAGCGTTTTATAAGCAGATGCAAAATCAGGGAGATGTACAAGGGGTTATAAATGCATTAACACACTTGAATCTGTTAGCACCAAGTCAGGCTAGATTAGATACTTTAGCGGTTTTGTATATGAATAACAATAATCATATTCAGGCCCTAAATACAATAGGAATTGAAAAAGTAGCTGGCGATTCGGATATGGCTGTTGAAGTTAAGGCGATATCGTTACAACGTTTAAATCAACCAGCAAGAGCGGTAGAGCAGTATGAAGAATTATTTAAGCGTTCTCCATCTGCAATGATTGCTTATGAATTGGCAGATTTGAAAATTCAATTGAATGATATAGCAGGAGCATCATTGCATATTACTTATGGATTAGAGAATGCGAAAGATGATATGATGCGTTCTTTTTATGAGTCGCAATCACCTTACCAAGTACCTGTGAAAGCTGCATTCATATATTTAAAAGGCTTGTCGAAGTTTAAACTTAGCAATGATTTAAATATTGATGCTGCGATTGCTTTATTTGATGAAGCTTTAGTTGTCGCGCCTGGGTTTAACCTAGCACAGATTAGTAAAGATGCTTTAGAAGCCCGAAAATCAACAGAGAAGAAAGATTAATCTATCTGTATCTATAATATTAAAAAAGCAGCTCATTGAGCTGCTTTTTTTGTGTCTATAATTTATTTAATCTACTCTAAATTCAAATATCTCAGATTCAGAATTATTCCCTTGTGAATCTGTGGTGATAACTCTCCAGTAATAAGTATTACCAGCAGCTACTGTTACGTCTATTGTCGTTTCGGTTTGAGAAGCTCCAAGCGACGTTGTCGGAGGTGAAGAGCTGTCAAAAAGAATTTCATAACCTGTAATATCATCGTCGAGATCACTTCCAATCCATTTTAGACTTACCGATGAAATCCCAGTTAGATTTTCGCCCATGGTCGGTGCGTCGACATCTGCCGGAAAGGGAGCATGTGATTCTGTAGCGTCACCGGCATTATAAAAACTCCAGGTGGCACTTTGAGCTGTTTCGCTTGTACTTGTAGATTTTGAAATTACATACCATGAATACGGGGTTCCCTTATTGATAGTAATCGTCTTTGTATTGGTGTTTGAAGTCAGTGTAACGCTAGAACCATTATCGAGGTTTGTGACTACAATCGTGTACGAATCCGTATTTGCTGATTCTTCCCAAGTAAAAGTTACAGAACTTAGAAATACAGTTACCGATGTGCCTTCATTGCATTCCTGATTATTTGCAGGGAAGCTTAAAGTCGCCGCAGTTGGAGGTTCTGGAGGAGGTGGGGGAGTTACAACCCCATCATCACTATCACCGCCACTACTACAGTTAAAAAATAAGGTCATTATAAAAATTAAACTTAGCTTTTTCATATTCTTATTATTTTTTAATGACTTTAAAATTAGTAGTTGTTTTACCATCATTTACTTCGAGAAGGTAAAGACCTCCTGAAATTTCTGGAATATTAATCGTAACGGCACCTTGCTCTAAGGTATAAGATTCCGAAAGGACCAGAGTTCCAATGAGAGAATACAAGGTCACATCTATAGTCTTTAAAGACCAATTCGCAGTAGTGATGGTTAAGGTATTATCCTGGATTGGATTTGGATAAATTTTAATACTACTAGAGTTATTTATCGTTTTATTATAAACCCCTTGACAATCTATCTCTGTGAAAACTTTAATGGTATTGATACCTTTTATTAAATCCAGTTCGATTTCGGTTTCGGAGGTTGTAATAATTTCACCGTTGAGTTCAATAAAGTATTTGGTAGCCCCGCCTAAGGATAATGAGATTTTACCAGTATTTGCTATTCTCGATGAAACCGAAAGTTCTTCAGGCCCTATCTCCACATTAAAACATTGTTTATAGCTATCCTCATCCTGACCTTCAACGGTAATGCAAACAACATAATTGCCGGCATCGAGATTGGAAAAGGTATTGGTCGTTGTAAAAGGATTGCTAATATCAATACCATTTCCTGTTATTTGCGCCGTATAATTTAAGTCAGCTATAGCCGTAATTTCTATACTTCCATTATTACTATTAGGACAGGTGGCACTGGTTATTTGGAGTTGAAAGTTATTGCTTGGTAAGGTAAAGACCTCACAGCCTTCCGAGTTAACGGTGGCTCCAATAGCCGTGTCATTACAAATGTCGTTTGCATTTAACACTCCATCATTATCTATATCTTCATCACAAATATCTCCAATACTATCATTGTCAAAATCGGCCTGATCTGTATTGGGCGTATCAGGACAATTATCGTCTGCATTTAATATGCTGTCATTGTCCGTGTCACAAACATTACCTATACCATCGCTGTTATCATCGGCCTGATCTGCATTTGCAGTTAAGGCACAGTTGTCATTAATATCTAAAATGCCATCATCGTCATCATCATCATCACAAACATCTCCAATACCGTCACCATCGGTGTCTAATTGATCAGGATTAGCAATACTCACACAATTGTCTATATGGTTTCCAACGCCGTCATTATCGTCATCTGGAGTAACCCCATCAACAAAGAAGTCGTCAAGAATAACACCTTCGTCATTCACCGCTTGATCTGAATGAAATACGAATCTAAAAATAACATTGGATTCGGTTGATAAGGGCGCTAAATCATAACTATAAGGTGTCATGGTTGCATTGGTACCTGTCCATTGGCCTCCAACACAGTTATAGCAGTTTTCGCCAAGCCCATCACCGTCAATCCTTGAGCTATTATACCAGTTTGGGTCTGCTGAGCTTCCTAGTAAAGACCAAGTAGACCCTTGATCGAGCGTGTATTCTACATAAGTTAAATCCCAGTCAGGTTCTATTATAAATGCCATATTGAATTTTAATATAGGATTGATAATAACACTTAAATCATAACACTGTGAGATTAAATATGATTTGGTCTCGTCGGGATGATTGCCATCAAGATTGGTGGCATACACACTGGTTCCTGAAGTCGCTGTATTTAATAGCGCTCCCGTTGGCACCCCTCTTTCCCACATTGAAACACCTGCACCGGCATTGAAAGTGATGAGTTCATCTTCAGCAGATTCAAAGGTATTTACCTGCTCTGAAACACCGTTCCCATTTGCATAAAAAGAAACAAGAGCCTTATTGTTGTTTGGAAAGGCATCATCAATAATACTTGCTTCCACATTTAAGCTGTGGAAGCCTAAATCTATATTAATTGTATTTAGATCGATTGTAGTGATGGCCTCAGAGGCAAGATTTCCATTCCAAATATAATTATGAGTCGTTCCTCCATCGACTGAATAAGCGACGTTAACAGTTGTTATAGGATTTAATCCATTGTTTTTAACTCTAATCTGCGGACTTAAATCGCCACAGGTAATGGCGTTATTGTCGGGGCTTTCTATACTTAAAACACCCAGATCATTATCTGCCAATTCCACTATAGGTAAATCACTTCTCCATACGCCTCGGCCATAAGTAGCTGCCGTAATATTATTATCTATAAGGTTTATAGCTAAATCGGCAACAAATACATTCGGGAGGTTTTTATCAAAAGGTTCCCAATCCCCTAGAACATCATCATAACGAAACATCCCATGACTGGTGCCTAGAAACAAAGCATTTGTTGGATCTTCTGCGCGATGCTTAATAATGTTTTTTGTGACTGTTGGTAATGTTCCTGTAATATCAATGAAGTTAGCACCGCCGTCTTCAGATTTTTTAACCTCACCATTTAAACCTCCAGTGGTAATATAAATAATGTTGTTATCGTTATTATTAATTTCAATAGAACTAATTCTTTTAGAAAAACTTTGTACTTCGGTAAAAGAGATGCCTTTATCGGTACTTTTATGTAAAACACCTGGGCCACTACCAGAGCTCGGCCCTCCACCTTCTTGATGGTTAGGATTTATCGCAACATACATGATATTAGGATCGCTTGGGTCTAATTCAAGAACATCAATGTTTGTTCCAAAGGAAGGCGAAATAGCCGTCCAGACACCCTCATTAAAGTTGTAGATTTTATCATAGCCGGCATAAATCTCACTCTGACTGTTTATTCCTAAAGGAGTGATCCAATTGCCTTCTAATTCACCGTTGTTTGGTGAAACAAAACTTTGATTCCCATTTTGACCAGAGTCTGCAGACACGAATAACTTTTTCCCATTTTGCATAAATCCATAATAGAAGTTGTCGTTATTAGGATCGACAACGCCCTCCATACCATCACCACCGTGGTAATTGCTCCATTGATTGTTGGCAAAACCAAAGCCTCCATTATCTTGAAGTCCACCAACAATTTTACCCGAGGTTTGTCGAGATACTGAAATTCTATAAAACTGACTGATGGCCATGCCTTCTGTTAAATCGGTAAAAGTTGACCCTCCATTAGTAGATTTGTAAAACCCACCGTCTGTTCCTGTATATAATTCACCGTTATAGAAACGAAGCAGGTGAATATCTGCATGAGTATAGGCATCATTATGAGTAAACCAAGAATTTAATTGAGAGAATGAATCTCCACCATCTGTAGATTTCCAAATATTAAGAACACCGACATAGATTTCGTCTTCATTAGTATCAGAAACAGCTAAGGCGAGATCGTACCAGGCTTGAGATATCTCAAAAATATCAGCGGTATTGGCTTGCTTGCTAAAAGTGGTACCACCGTCAATAGATTTATAAATACCTTGAAAATCATAATCGGATTTAGCACTTACAACGTAAACAACGTCACTATTTGCAGGCGTAACATCTATGACCAATCGTCCTGAAGTTGTAGGGAGACCAGTATTAATTTGAGAAAAACTATCCCCTGCATTTGTCGATTTATAAAATTTAGAAGAGGAGACGGCATAGATCGTATTAGGGTCGCCGGGTTTAATTTTAATATCTCTCATATTCCCCACCTGTGTGTTTGTCCAAGTTGTCCCCGCATCAACAGATTTATAAACACCATTAGAAGTAGCAACCCAAAGCATATTTGAATCGTTAGGGTTAATATATATGTCATTCATCCTGCTCGGTGTATTCGTCGGATTCAATCCTGTTTGTGACCAGGTTGTACCGCCATCAATGGATTTGAAAACGCCTATACTAAAGGAGTCCCCAGCATCATCATCACCTGTGGCAATATATATGGTATTAGAATCATTATAATCGATAGCAATTCCAGAGACTCCGATTTGTGGTAAATCATCGATTAGAGGAATCCAGTTCGAGCCCGCATCTATGGACTTCCAAATCCCTCCAGCTGGAGCACCAGAATAATAAGTGTTCGGGTTGTTTGGATCTACAATAATAGCATTGACACGTCCAATATTTGTTATAGATGTCGCCCTGTTAGCAAAATCTGTGGGTCCTAATGAAACCCAATTACTTTCGTCCACTAATGTTGCAAAGGACTCTGAATGTGCCTTCTTTTGTAACCAGGTATTCCATAAATCCTTAGAGCTCGGTAAATCTCCATCGGTATTTAGGTAATTTTTCCAATAACTCTCCCAGCGTTTAAAAGGTTTGTAACCACTACCTTTCGCATCGGACTCACGAGATTCCCAATAGGTATTAAAAGCCTCAACAATAGTATTAAATTTTAGTTGAGAGGTAGAAGCATATCGCGCTTGAGAAGTTGTGGCTTCTATTTCGATATTTTTCATCCAGGGTGCTCCCGATTTTTCTTGTGCCTTGACAAAAGAAAAAGCAAACAGGAAAAGCAATGCTAATAGAAGTGTTTTTTTCATTTTTTACGATTTGAGACCCAAAAGTATTATTTTATTTAGGAATTTAACAATATTTAACAGAAAACACCTCTCAAAATTATAGTATTGTGAATTTTTTTGTGAAAAAACAAATAGAAAAATGATTTGTTTACATGGGTTTTTCTATGTTCAGAGCATCTTTTTCAACCTTTTTGTTTATTTGGAAGATTAGGTTGTTATAGGCTATTAAAACATCGGTAATACTTTTTAAAAGTGTTTCTTTTGATATGACATTAATATTTGAAACTTCTTCTAATTTAAAGGACATGGTTTCAATTACCCTAAGCCTCACTGCAATGTCTTCAGTATTTAAAGTTGATGGTATTTCTTTTTTTAAGTCGGTAATAAAGCCTGTAAGAATTGCTTTGTCTTCTTTAAAAAAATAAAAGTCCCCTTTTTTTAATTGATCGATATGTAATCTCAGGTTTTGAAATTTCAACCAATTTTTGGTTTTGGCTGCTGCCGAATCACTCAAGGCATATTCCACGTATTTTAGTTGTTCAAAGTCCTTGGCCGTAATGGTTTTAGTTGCTGTAGTATTGTCAATTAATTCAGTGGTATTACTATCAGTGCTTTTTTTGCATTGCAGATTTAATGCTAAAAGAAGGAAGCATGTTAGCGATAAATAGACTAATTTTAGTTTGAACATAAAATATTAAACTGTTGGATTACAAATATATTATTAAAGCCTTTGATAAGTCAAAATTTTGATAGAAATTTTCCAGTTAATAATAAAAACTTGCTATTTTTGAAAATTAATAAAAATGGTTTTAAATGACTCCTAGAATATTGATTATTGGTGCCTGTGGGCAGATAGGATCTGAACTTGCATATAAGTTGAGAGCAAAGCATGGCGTAGAAAATGTTATTGCCAGCGATATTAATAAAGGCAATTTGAAGTTGGTTGAATCTGGCCCCTTCGAAATCATAGATGCCAAAGATTTAGAAGCGCTTAAAATTTGCGTGGCTAAACATAATATAGATACTATTTATTTAATGGCTGCGATGCTGAGTGCAACCGGGGAGAAATTTCCTGAGATTGCCTGGGATTTAAATATGGGCTCTTTATTTAATGTGCTTAATTTGGCTAAGGATAAATTTATTGATAGAATATTTTGGCCTTCGAGTATAGCCGTTTTTGGACCGAGTACTCCGGCGATAGATACACCGCAACATACTATAATGGAGCCCACAACAGTTTATGGGATTACCAAACAAGTCGGTGAACGTTGGTGTGAGTATTATCATAAAAAATACGATGTGGATGTACGTAGTATACGATATCCTGGTGTAATAACATGGAAGACTTTGCCTGGAGGAGGGACAACCGATTATGCTATTGATATTTTCCATAAGGCCATTGCAAATGAAAATTATGAGTGTTTTCTTAATGAGGATACTGAATTGCCAATGATGTTTATGGATGATGCCGTTGATGCTACAATTAATTTAATGGAAGCTAAGGCTGAGGTTTTAACCATCAGGTCGTCTTATAATCTTGCAGCGGTTAGTTTTACCCCGAAGCAGGTTGCCGAAACCATAAAAAAGCATATTCCTGATTTTTCCATCAGCTATAATCCGGATTTCAGACAGAAAATAGCGGATACCTGGCCAAAATCTATTGACGATAGTCAGGCTAGAAAAGATTGGGATTGGAATCACAAATTTGATTTGGAGCAAATGGCCGCTGAGATGTTGAGCCAGTTGAGTGAAAAATAAATTCTTAATGATATTATTAATTAAAAAGACTGGACGGATGTTCGGTCTTTTTTTTGTGCTGCCTTTTTTCACTATTGCTTCTAGTTCGTTAAGACATAATCTCCTGTTTTTAGTTTTTTGATTTTTGGCCTATGAAAAGTATTATTGAGTCGTAAAAATAATCGCACAAACACTTGGCTATTGTTGTAGTATATAGTATTATTGGCTTGCCAAATTTTACACACAAATACCATAGTATAATATTTAAATTGCTAAAACCATTTTTGAAATTGAGTCCCCTTAAAATTGTTAAATGTGGTTTGGAAGAACACTCAGTTAAATCGTCCATGCTCATCAACAGGAAAGATTGTAGAGGTCTTGCATATATGTACAATTCTCAGGATAAATATT
>Ga0105356_10000877_pt1 | contig 29278 bp, 27 predicted proteins | sample GOMGulsemesocosm_3_FD_83502 | JGI IMG/M metagenome (GOLD analysis project Ga0105356, IMG submission 83502) | Methane-oxidizing microbial communities from mesocosms in the Gulf of Mexico - GOM9D Gulf of Mexico | ecosystem: Environmental > Aquatic > Marine > Cold seeps | place: Gulf of Mexico... | reverse complement strand
TGACAGCTGTTAGGGAGAAAATTTTCACTTATAATGCCAAAACATTATTTAACTTCGAATAAAAAATAAGGGAATATATGATTAATCACATAGTGTTGCTTAAAATCAGTACCGAGGTCGGCCACGCACAGATACAAGCCGTGTTTAATGCTCTGGAGAACCTGGTGAACGTTATCCCGGGATTACTGAGTTTCAGCGGTGGTCAAAACAACAGTCCGGAAGGTATTAGCCGCGGCTTTACGCATGGCTTTCATATGGTCTTTAAAGACAGCAGCGCCAGAGATAATTACTTACCGCACCCAGAACATGAAGTCGTCAAAGAAATGATTGGGAAAATTCTTAGTGATTGTAGTGAACCAGTATTGGTCGTCGATTATTAGCTCGGCGAATACTTAATCTGCTACTATTACGCCAAGCCCTCTCTCACTCACATAGCAAATCAGCATTTAATTTATCCGCTAACTGGCTGAAAGTTTGCAGATCTTCATCTGTCAGAGAAGGGGCACGGCATTTTAATTTAGCGGGAATTTCTAACGCGAGCACTTTAAGCGACAGCCCTTGTGCTGTCAGTTTGACATTTTTAATCCGTTTGTCTTGTTCAGAACCTGTTAGCGTTAGCAAAGATTTAACTTGCAGCTTTTTCAAAATCAAACTCATTGCACCGGCATCTATCAAGGTTTTTTCTAACAATTGATGAATGACGATATCGTCTTGCTCCCACAGGGCCATCATCACTACATATTGCGGATAAGTAATGTCTAAATCCTTTAATAAAGGCCTATAGGCTCTGGTTATCGCATTCGATAATACATAGACCCGATGACAAATTTGCGCATCAAGTAACAAGTGATCGCTGTTCATTTTCTCTCCTTAGTTGGCTAACAATTATACTTTGCACACAAAGTACTTGCAAGAAGATCAAAAGCCTTCTAATATAGTTTGCATACAAACTAACTAGCAGAGACTAACCATGAACAAACTACAAAGCGTTTTATACACAGCAGATGTCACTTCAACAGGCGGCCGTCAAGGTAGTGCACAATCAGCTGACAACAAGCTAAATGTTAAACTATCAACGCCGCTAGGACTCGGAGGCACAGGTGGCGAAGGGACCAACCCTGAACAATTATTCGGCGCCGGCTACGCTGCATGTTTTATCGGCGCTATGGGTGTGGTAGCAGGTAAAATGGGGATTGAACTGCCTGCAGACACTTCGGTTAATGCCAATGTGGCTATCGGCCCTATTGAAAACGGCTTTGGAATTGCTGCTACGTTAAATGTTTCTTTGGCGGATATGGATAAAATACAAGCACAGACGCTAGTCGACACAGCCCACCAAGTTTGCCCGTACTCAAATGCGACACGCGGCAACATCGAAGTAACCATCAATTTGCTATAAACCTCCAATGGGCAGCTGAGCATCATTTTAGACCCAGAAAAATTGCAGTGTCACTAGACTGAATTTTCACTCTAAAAGCTCAACTGCCGAATTTAGGACAATAGTCACTCGCGCGCGATAACGCCTAACGAACTTCATCCGTATACGGTGCGCAGCGAGATTGATCCCATATATAGAGCAGTGCGCAACTCGACTTTAGTCTTTAGCAATGCTAAAAAGAAACCGAGTATTGCTCGGACTAATCTAGTGCGTCGCTCGCAGCGACCACCTGCTTATGGATCGCTACTTGCGCGCTAACGCCTGCCCGAGAGAGCTAAAATAGTCATCAAAAGCACTATTTATTTGCTCGCGCTGTAAAGCTTTGGGAAATAGCCCATGCTTTGCCTCTTCACTGTGCCGAGTATCCCCCACCAGAAATGCATTTTTAACCCTATCATCGATATAGGCTTCAAATGCTCGGGCACATAACTCCTCAGGTTTAGCATAGTATTGTACCGCGAGTTTTCGATCCATTTGCGCACTGGCGCGAAACATATCGCTAGCTCTGCTGCCATCATCTGATAAAGCAATGGCATTAAAACACCGATATAGTTGGTCATTAAGCGAATGCGGTATTGGGGTTGCCTCTGATAGCCAAGCGGTTGATGCAAACATACCGGAGCGTGCATCACTAAATACTTTGTGAGCTAGATAATGGTCCAGTGCATGAAACCATTCGTGGGCAATACTGCCAGGCCCCGCATTTTTGGCGAGTGAAAAGCACCGCGAACGAGGATCGTAGTGAGCCGCCACACCAGGTCTACCCCCGATACCGTACTGAAACGACAAACTTCCGCGTAGCGAGATAACCAATTCTGGGCATTTAAGCGCCTGCATTAAAGCATTTAAAGCGTCATAAAACTGGCCTGCAGACCTATCGCGCTCAGCATTACTCACCCAGCGGCCAATAGCGATACTACGAAAGTCAAAGCGTTTACGCACATCGACAAAAGTAACCGATGAAGAAGATGAGATTAGCATAGGATTGATAAATATCTTGTGTCATAAAAAATATAAAAACAGCCATTGAAACACACAAATCCGCAGACTTGCTCGAATCTAAGACAGCGTCTAAGAGCTTGTCAGATAAACAGCTTTTCTCGTCAATATTAATACGCTGGCCGCATATAAACTGATTGTATATACGCTTAACCCACACAAATACGTCGATGCCTTAAACTGAGAAAATTCAAAACCTGCTGATTCTGGTCGCTCCTTAATACACTCAATTATAAGCGTAATAGTATCCTCATGTCTCAAGCTCTTTTTTGTTTAATCCGTTTTATAACAATGACAAGTCTGTTGAAAGAGTTTGCGCTTATGCAAGCCTAAGCTTGCCGCATAAGTGTGACCAATATATTAAGTTCAACCACTATCCAGCATTATCTATGGCAGCCAATGACAGCACAAGTTTCAGCATTTAACTTAAGACTTCAGACACTGAAAACAAGTGCAGCACTGCGCTAAATTCCCGGCCCCTATGCCTATCTAAAAGAGACTTGATTCAATCGCTTTATTTACCCGATCAAATACGCTAAATTGAGTTTTTTTTCAAGGTTGAAATCTATGCGTTTTTTATGGAGCTTTATCGTTGTTTTCTCGTTAACTATCTACAGCGTGCCTTATGTTATTAAAGATCAAAGTTTAATTTGGCTTAAGCAACAGGGGATAGAGCAGCCAAAACTTAACGATGTATCAATTAGCTGGCACACTGGTACTGTTGAAATTAAAGGCCTAGTGGCAGAAAAAGCCGGCCTAACCCCGCTGAAAATTGATTCACTAAAGGTGTCCATCGATCTATTAGCGCTATTTCAGAATCGGCTACTCATCAATCAACTTGAACTTATAGGCTTTACTGCAAGTTATGAGCAACGGGATAATACCCGCTACTTTGGAGCTATCAATCTCAACCGTCTGCAAAGTTCCAATGAACCCAACACAAGCACTCCGAAAACACCCAGCAAATTTCAATTTGGATTTAAAGCGTTAGCTTTAGCTGATATTAGCTTGGTCCTGAACACCCCTCAATTTCAACACCAGCTCCAACTGACTAACGCCAACTTCGAAAATTTATACCAGTGGGCTCCCAACCAACTCTCGCAAGTGGCAGTAAAAGGGCACTTTAACGATGCCCCCATAGCAATCAGTAGCGCCAGCTCGCCACTTTCCGACAACAGGAAAACCCAGCTTAATCTTGCCCTAAAAAGCTTTCCCTTAACATCGATCACCCGCCCTTTTGTCGAGAATTTGTCGGCAACAGTGGACGCCGACATCAATATCGATTTTAAAGCACAAGGACCAACATTCATTATCGAACACAGTGGTCAGTTTAAGCTCGAGGCGTTTAAGTGGCACACTGATCAACAAAAAATAGCGTTGCAGAATCTACACTGGCAAGGCGCTGGCGAGCTATCCATCAACTTGGATGGCCAATCTCAGATAGAGGGCGAGGGGGAAATAGCCTTACAAAATTTCGAGCTTGCAACAAATACCGGCCCCTCCCTTAAAGTAGAGGCTTTAAACTGGCATGGACCTATGGCAGCAACATTCAATAAACAGGTAATTTCTAAATTCAGTATCGCTGAACAGCTGCGTATTTCGAACTTACACTTGAAATCACCCGTAGCACTTTCTATCGCTAACATTGTGGTAAAGCCCGGTAAAGAGCATTTACAGGTAGATTTTTCAGAGAGCGCCATTAACAGCATTCGCTCCTCAAATACCACCCAGATCAATAAGCTATTGTTCTCGCAAAAAGATACTAAAGTTCAGCTGGCAAGCTTATCGACTCATCGCTCTGCCCCGCTTTCTTTGCACTTTACCAAAGGACAACTCAACACTATCACTGACGCAAGTCAGGTGCATTTAAGCGAGATATCCCTCAAGCAAGGCAATACTAGCTTAAACGCTAACAGCCTCTCATTTAATGGGCCACTCTCAATTAAAAATATCAACCAGTCACCCTTGATCAGTAGTCAATTCAACAGTAAAACAACAACCTTAAAGGTCAAACAAGACAACCTAGCCGTCAGTGCAGAAAATATCGAATTGGCGGCAACACTTGAGCAATTGGATATCACAAAAGCGAGCGTCAAGCAGGCAACTCTAAATGTTAGCAACATTGATGTTAGCGATCTCTCTCAATCATTAAGCCTCTTTTCAGCGGCCAAATTAGACTTAAACGATGCCAGTTACAGCCCGACGTTAGCAGCTGCATCCAGCTTTAAAGCACAGCAACTAAAGTTGGTGAAAGCAAGTGAGACAGCAGTATTAAGTTATATTAAAAACCTTGCTATCGATAATATAAAGCTCAAAAACAACAGCCAGCTTGAAGTATCCAGGGTGAGCCTTAATGATTCATCTCATCAGTTACAGATTACTGAAAATGGCCAGATAGCACTACTCGATCAACTGCTAAAAAGCGTCACTGGCAAAGCGAGTTCGGCGGCCAAAAGCGAGCCTAACTCAACGCCAAACAATGACAAATTTCTGTTTGACATCAAGCGCATCGACATTAGCGGCAACAACCAAATAGACTTCCAAGATAAAAGCGTAGAACCTTGGTTTGAAAGTAACATTAATCTCAACAAAGTCACGCTTAAGGCATTATCAAACAGCTTTGAACAGCCCTCTCCTTTTGCACTAAACGCGGTTATTAACGATGAAACAAAACTGCAACTACAAGGTCAATACGCGCTCTTTTCCGAGCACAAAACGGGGCAATGGCAACTTAATCTCGATAATTTGTCACTGCCTATCATTAGCCCTTATGCCGGTAGCGCTTCCGGTTACTTTCTAGATAGCGGTAAATTGAGCCTCAACAGTAAAGGGGCGATCGATAAAGGCGTGATCAAAGGCTTAAGCAAGATTAAGCTACAACAGCTAGCCGTGCGTTCAGCAGAATCTGATGCTACCCAAAAAACCAATCAATCCTTAAGCATGCCGCTCGACTTAGCTATCGCTTTGCTAGAGGACAGTGATGGTAATATCGATTTATCAGTGCCTATTAGCGGTTCCGTTGATGATCCCAATTTCGGCTATTCCAGCGTGGTCGAAATCATCGCCAAAAAAGGCATGAAGCAGGCAGCTTTTAGCTTATTAACTAAATCCCTACAACCCTATGGCGCTTTACTCACTGTTGCTACAACAGTGCTGGAGGCCAATCAATCAGGCAGCTTTATCAATTTAGCTCCTGTTTCGTTTAGCCCAGGTAAGAGCCAGATCAATCCAGATATGCAGGGCTATGTAGCAAAGCTTGCACTCATGATGCAAGAGCGACAAAAGCTTAAGTTAAAGCTATGCGGTCGTGCAGTGATGAGCGATAAATTATTAATTAACGCGGCGAGCGTGGCAAGTAATAGCGTCAAAAAGAAGCCTCTGAATGAACAGGAATTAGGCGCTGAAGTTGACAATCTCTTGCAATCACTCGCGACTGAACGTGGCAAAGTCGTCAAACAAGCCTTACAAAAAAAAGGTGTCAGCAAAGAGCGCCTGTTTGTTTGCTTTGCCAAAGTTGAGCTTAAAGATGAAAAATTACCGCCTAATGTTAGTTTAGGTTTATAACACATAGCTTTGTTTAAAACCTAAGCACTATACGGGTGCTGGGACTTCTTCGCAGCGCCCTAAGCCTCCAGCCTTTTTGAGCAAAGCCGATCAATGCAAAAGATTTTCTATCTGTTTCGCAGTAAAAAAAATCCCGCAACAAGCGGGATTTTTAATAACTGAAGTTTCTAACTGACAATTATCAGCTCAGGCTAAGATCAGGTACTACCCAGTCCTTACCGGGTACGGCTTCTAACAAACTCTTGGTATAGGCGTGTTGCGGATTGTGAAAGACCTCATAAGTTGGACCATATTCAACGATCTCACCGAGCTTCATGACGGCAATTTTGTCACATACTTGTGCTGCTACACGCAAGTCATGGGTGACAAACAACATTGCCAAATCCATTTTAGTTTTAATTTCATCTAACAACTCAAGCACTTGCGACTGCACTGAAACATCCAACGCAGACACTGCTTCATCGGCAATCAATAACTTAGGCGACATCGCCAGTGCGCGAGCAATGCCTATACGCTGTCTCTGACCCCCTGAAAATTCGTGCGGATAGCGTTTTAATGCATACTTATCTAAGCCCACGATCTCCAGCAGCTCTTCGGCCTTTTTCCATGACTCCTGCTTAGAGACACCATGGATGGTGGGCCCTTCAGTGATGATGTCGCCAATTTTACGTCGCGGGTTAAGTGATGCGTATGGATCTTGGAATATCATTTGAATGTGCTGGCGCATCGGCATCATCTGTGAATCCGATAAACCTAAGATATCCTGCCCCTGAAAATCAATTACACCAGAGTCACTATGGTGTAAGCGAATAATACAGCGACCGACAGTAGATTTACCGGACCCTGACTCTCCTACTAAACCGAGTGTCTCGCCTTTTCGAATTTCCAAATTAACATCTTTAGCAGCGTGCACAATACGTCCGGCACTGCCAAACAACGGCTTTTTAGTAGAGCCATAGGTTTTAAAGAGGTTTTTGACACTGACCACTACATCTGCGGTAACAGGTGCTTTTTGCTGCGCACTTAAACTAGGTACTGTCGCTATCAACTTTTTAGTATAAGGGTGTTCTGGGCGGTTTAATACTTGCTCAGCAGGGCCTTGCTCTACTATTTTTCCCAGCTGCATGACGATGACTCTATCGGCGATTTCTGCCACGACACCAAAGTCATGAGTAATGAAGATAACACCCATATTGCGCTTTTCTTGTAACTGCGCCACCAACTTTAAAATTTGTGCTTGAGTCGTCACATCCAACGCTGTCGTTGGCTCATCGGCGATTAGCACTTTAGGCTCAAGCGCTAGCGCCATCGCAATCATCACTCTTTGACGTTGACCGCCAGAGAGCTCGAACGGATAAGAATTACCAATAATTTTAGGATCTGGTAGACCAACATCATCGAGCATTTCAATGATTTTTGCTTTCACTTCTTTTCTAGAAAGCTTTAAGTGGTGGCTATTAAACACCTCTTCCAACTGCTTATTAACCTTCATTACCGGGTTAAGTGCGGTCATTGGCTCCTGAAAAATCATGCCAATTTTACTGCCTCGAATACTCTGCATTTGCTGGTCGCTGATCGATGTTAGATCTAGACCTTCAAACATTATTTGACCGCTGGCCACGTTTACATGCGGCTTAGGCAAGAGTCCCATCACGGCATTCGAAGACATTGATTTACCTGACCCCGACTCCCCTACTATGCAGAGTATTTCACCTGGATAAACATCAAAATTGACATTTTCAACAGCAAAAGGTCGATCGGCTCTAGGGGGCAAACTGACACTTAAATCAATCACCGATAATATCGGATCTTTGTTTGCTACACTGTTAGTTGTTTCGCTCATTACTGCCTCCTCAGCCTTTTGCTGTTTTCATTTTAGGATCTAGTGCATCACGCAGGCCGTCTCCGATTAAGTTTATTGACAGTACGGTAAAGAGTATTGCCAAGCCGGGAACCCCCATCATCCAAGGATCGGACAAAATATACTGGCGTGAATCTGCCAGCATAGTGCCCCACTCTGGAGAGGGAGGCTGCGCGCCCATGCCTAAAAAGCCCAGCGCAGCAGCATCTAAGATCGCCGAGGAGAAGCTCATCGTCGCCTGGACGATTAACGGTGCCATACAGTTGGGCAGCACATTGATAAACATCAATCTAAAAGTAGAGGCACCCATGGTTTTACTGGAAGAGACATAGTCCTTACCTAACTCTGAAAGCGCTTGGGCGCGGGTTAAACGCACAAAATGCGGAATAAACACAACGGCGATCGCTATCATCGCATTTTCTAAGGAGGGCCCTAATATTGCGACGAGTGCCAATGCCATCAGCAAACTCGGAAAAGCCAAGATAATATCCATCAAACGCATAATCATGTTTTCAATAAAACCGCGATTAAAAGCGGCGATTAAACCCAACACTATGCCGATGGTTAAACAGAAAAATATAACGATAAAACCAATATAAAAAGAGTAACGCGAGCCATAGATCATTCTCGATAGTTGATCACGGCCTAGCGCATCGGTGCCAAATATATGGGTCCAAGTACCGCCTTCTGCCCACACCGGTGGTAACTTTAAAGCGTCTCGATATTGTTCTATCGGATCATATGGACTGATAAAATCAGCAAAAATGGCGATAAAAGCCAGTATAGAGATAAATATCAGACCGTATAAAGCGCCTTTGTTTTGTCTAAATTCAAACCAAAAACTCGCCAACACCGCCATGAAAGCCGATTGCTGAGACTGGTTTGTTGAAGTTTCAACATTCATAATTAGTGCCCTTGCTTGCGAATTCTAGGATCGATAATACCGTACAAAATATCGACCATTAAATTGACCATGATGACGATTGTCGCAATTAAAATTAATCCGCCTTGTACCACTGGATAGTCACGTCTAAAGATACTGTCCACCATCCACTTGCCAATGCCCGGCCATGAAAAGATGGTCTCAGTTAGAATGGCCCCGCCTAACAACACACCCACTGACAAGCCTATTACTGTCACGATGGGAATCAGCGCATTTCTGAAAGCGTGTACTATAGTCACCCTAAAAGGACTGAGACCTTTAGCGCGAGCTGTCTTGATGAAATCTTCGTTAAGTGTTTCTAACATCGCCGAGCGGCTCTGTCTGGCAAAAGTCGCCATTGGAATAGTACCCAGCGCGATGGCTGGCAAAATAAGATGCATCACTGCGGATTTAAAGGCGCCCTCTTCATCGCTGAGCAAACTGTCGATGAGCATAAATCCGGTGGGGGTATCAAAGAAAAACATCGCAGAGATACGTCCAGAAACCGGTGTCCAACCCAAGTAGCCTGAGAAAAATACAATCAGTAATAGTGCCCACCAAAAAAGCGGCATTGAAAAACCCGTCAATGAAATGGTCATTAACGAGTGGTCAAAGAAAGTACCACGTTTAACCGCGGCGATGATACCGGCGGGTATCCCAATCAGTAACGCAAAAAATAGTGCAAAAAATGCCAGTTCGACGGTCGCTGGAAACAATTCAAAAAACTCATCTAACACAGGCCTGCCTGTAACAAAGGATATACCAAAATTTCCTTGTAATAATTGTCCCACATAATCAAAGTACTGCTTCCATAGCGGTTGATCAAAGCCAAACGCGTGCATTAATTCGGCGTACTTTTCTGGGGGTAGCCCTCGCTCACCGGCCATGACCAAAATGGGATCGCCAGGAATGACATGAATGAAGGCAAATGCGGCTAAAGTAATACCTATGTAAGTTGGGATCAAAACCAACAGACGTCGGAACAAAAAACTGAACATTGTTTTATCCTTAGAATAAATGGAGCGTTAGGGGTATTTTAATAAACTTATTATTGCTATTCAGGTGATTGGACTCACCACCTGCCCCTAATACAAACAAACCGGCAGTGCGCCGGTTTGTGTCAGTAATTTAAAATAAAATTATTTTAAATCAACGTTGTGGAAGAAATGTCCACCGAGAGGATCGATCTTGTAACCTGTCACTTTATCACTAACTGGCATGAACACAGTACTGTGAGCAATGGTTGCCCAAGGTGCTTGCTCTTTAAAGATCTTTTGTGCGTTTTGGTAAGCTTTAGTACGTACCGCAGGGTCAGTAGAAAGCAGTGCTGCCTGTAATTCAGCTTCAAAAGCTTCATCACACCAGCGCGCACGGTTAGTACCGTTGATCTTAGACTGACAACCTAGCAATACACGTAGGAAGTTATCCGGGTCACCATTGTCACCTGTCCAACCTAGCAACACAGTATCGTGCTCACCTGCTTTAGAGCGTTTAAGATACTCGCCCCACTCGAAAGTAACGATATCAGCATCTACGCCTACTTTCGCCCAATCCGCTTGGATTAGCTCAGCCATCTTCTTGGCATCTGGGTTGTAAGGACGCTGTACCGGCATCGCCCAGATATTGGTTTTGAAACCCTCAGCGAAGCCCGCTTCTTTTAATAGCGCTTTGGCTTTATCTACATCGTATGAATCATCAACTGTTGACTCATCGTAAGACCAGATAGTTGGCGGAATTGGGTTTTTAGCAACGGTTGCTTCACCGTTAAATACCACTGTTTTGATCGCTTCTTTATTGATCGCATAGTTAAGTGCTTTGCGTACTTTAGCGTCTTTGAAATTTTCTTTCTCAGTGTTGTATGCAAGGTAACCGACGTTAAGACCTTCTTGCTGCATCATAGTGATGCCCTCTTCCTTTCTGATATTATCAATATCAGCAGGGTTCGGGTAAGGCATAACATGACACTCGCCAGCTTTCATTTTCTGATAGCGAACAGAGGCATCGGTAGTGATTGAGAACACTAAATTATCAATCGCCGGCTGGTCACCCCAATAAGAAGCATTTTTAGCATAGCGAATCACTGAATCTTTTTTGTAACCGACAAATTGGAAAGGACCCGTTCCGACAGGCTTCTGGTTTAAATCCATTTCCTTACCCGCTTTGTGTAACTGATCGGCATATTCAGCAGACTGAATAGAGGCGAAGGCCATTGCCATGTTACTTACGATAGGCGCTTCAGGGTGATCAAGTACAAACTTAACCGTCATATCATCAACTTTAACGATATCTTTGATCAAGTTACCCATGTCCATCGCATTGAAGTACGGGAATTTACCGTTTGAAAGTTTGAAATAAGGATCTTCTTTGTCCATTTGACGATTAAAAGAGAAGATAACGTCATCGGCATTTAGATCACGTGTTGGCGTAAAACCTTTAGTGCTATGAAACTTAACGCCTGGGCGCAATTTAAAGGTTAGCTCTTTGCCGTCTTCTGAAACTGACCAGCTTGTCGCAACGCCTGGTACAACTTCAGTGGTACCTGTTTTGAAGTTGACTAAACCATCAAACATGGTATTAGCAGAAGCATCAAAACTTGTACCAGAAGTAAACAGAGCAGCATCAAATCCCTCTGGGCTACCTTCTGAACAGTAAACTAATGTCTTTGCAGCAAATGCTTGTGAAGACATAGCCATTGAACCTGCCAGGATAGCAGCAGCTAATATACTCTTTTTCATAGTTTTTCCTCATAAAATCCGGCTGAGTTTGCAAAGACAAGCACAGACAAGATTAATTTTATTGTTGTTATTGCATGTCTAAATCAAAAAAACACGTATCTGCATTCTGCATGAGATTAAGCACCTGTCAATAAAAAGCGCGAGATAAGTAATGCTTTCAAAAACAACCCGAAAGAATTAAATACCGTATCACACATAAAACACAGCACATTATGATAGACATATTAAAATTCACAGGTCAATATTTTGTTTTAATTTCACCTTCAGGTAAAAAAATCAAACGCTATAATAAAATATTAAACCGTAAAACAAAAAGACGCTCTCAACTTGCGTATTTATGGTTACAATTTTTACCAGATTTATTTTTGAATAAAAACAGTTATGCATATTTTCTATACCCACTCACCAATATTTCGATTGCCAGCATTACAACTAATCCTCTATGGTGTAAAAGTGGAGATGGGCGAAAAAATACGTCAGCAGAAAATAGAGTTCGAAAATAACAATTACTCAAGGATTCAATGACATGATTATAAAAACCTCTGCTTTGGCAGGCGGTGTGTTTGCTATTGGTCTCGCTCTTAGTGCCAACGCTGCTACCCTGAAAATGGCTTATGATGCTGACCCTGTATCACTCGATCCGCACGAGCAGCTCTCAGGTGGCACATTACAAATGTCGCATATGGTATTTGATCCTTTAATTCGCTGGACTCAAGATTTAGGTTTTGAGGGACGCTTAGCGCAGCGTTGGGAACGCGTCGACGGACAGACCGTACGCTTTTACTTACGTACAGATGTGAAGTTTCACTCAGGTAACTCAATGACAGCTGCTGATGTTCTCTGGACCTTTAATCGTTTAAAAAGCAGCCCTGATTTCAAGGGAATATTTGAACAGTTTGAAACCCTAAATGTGCTTGATGATCACACTTTTGAGTTAGTCACCAAAGGTGAGTATCCGCTAGTACTGCATACAGCGACCTATATTTTCCCAATGGATGAACAGTTTTATAGCGGGCTTGATGCACAGGGAGAGCCTAAGGACAAGCTGGTAAAACATGCAGGTACTTATGCATCTACGCATGTATCCGGCACTGGAGCTTATACCGTATCAAGTCGCGAACAAGGTGTTAAAATCGTTTTTGATCGTTCATTAAATTATTGGGACAAAGCCAGTAAAGGCAATGTCGATAAAATCATTTTGACCCCCATCAAAGAAGCGCCGACTCGGGTTGCCGCTCTTTTATCAGGAGATGTAGATTTCATCACTCCAGTTCCGCCCACTGATCACAAGAGAATTCAAGGTAGCAATAAAGTTGATCTGATTACCTTACCGGGCACACGCATTATTACTTTCCAGATGAACCAGCAGCGCAAAGCAGAATTTAAAGACCTACGTGTTCGTCAGGCAATTGTTCATGCTATTAACAATGAAGGCATCGTTAAAAAAATAATGAAGGGATTTGCAACAACAGCCGCGCAACAAGGCCCTACTGGCTATGCAGGTTTTAAAGCGAACTTAATCCCACGTTACGATCTACAAAAAGCCAAAGCCTTAATGAAAGAAGCGGGACTTGAAGATGGTTTTTCTATCACCATGATGGCACCTAACAACCGTTATGTTAACGATGAAAAGATAGCACAAGCTGTTGCCGCCATGCTGGCCAAAATTAACATCAAAGTGACTCTAAAAGCGATGCCTAAAGCGCAGTACTGGCCAGAATTTGATAAACGATCTGCTGATTTGATGATGATCGGCTGGCATTCAGATACAGAAGATTCAGCAAACTTTTCAGAGTTTTTAATCACTTGCCCTAATAAAAACACGGGAGCAGGCCAGTATAATAGCGGCAACTACTGCAACCCTATAGTGGATGAGTTAGTCAAAGCAAGTGCAAGCGAAACAGATCCTGCAAAACGCGCATTACTCCTACAAGAAGTCGAGCAAATATTGTATGACGATGCTGCGTTTGTCCCCCTACACTGGCAGAACCTAGCATGGGCTGCACGTAAAGGCGTGAACATTGCACCTGTTGTTAATGTACAGAATTTTCCATATTTAGGCGATTTAGATATCGATGAAAAATAATGGCTAAATAAGCCTTTTTAAATTTATTCCTCAGTTTTTTGAGGACCATTTCGAAATTACATTTTGTCTTGTTTATCGGTTACCCCCTACAAGATTAAAGCATCCTCCTAATGAGAGTTTTTTTATGATTGCCTTTCTGATTAAACGTCTATTTCAAGCAGCGATAGTGATGTTTGTTATCAGTCTACTGAGCTTTTCAATTCAAGATAACTTAGGCGATCCGTTAAGAGAGCTGGTTGGCCAATCTGTTTCCGAGGCAGATAGACTAGCACTACGTGAAGAGCTTGGATTAAACGATTCATTCCTTACTCAATACTTACGTTTTGCCGGTAAAGCAATCCAAGGGGATTTAGGGACTTCCTATTTTTTCAAAGAACCCGCTTTAGAGGTCATATTAAAAAAGCTTCCCGCTACTTTAGAGTTAGTTTTCGCAGCGACGCTATTAATCATCGTGATTTCAATTCCTGTCGGCGTATTCTCTGCCATCAAGCCCGCCAGTATTTTTTCTAAAGCCGTCATGGGTATTAGCCTTATCGGGATATCTGTGCCGGTCTTTCTGACGGCCATAATGTCTATATACATATTCTCAGTCGAACTTGGCTGGCTCCCCTCTTTTGGACGGGGCGTGACAGAACATGTCATCGGATCATGGGAAACAGGCCTTTTTAATCTCGATGGTTTATTGCATTTACTACTTCCTTCTATCTCACTAGCCTCTATTATGCTGCCTTTATTTATCAGATTAATCCGCGCTGAGATGATGGAAGTTTTACAGTCTGATTATATAAAATTTGCATGGGCAAAAGGGCTTTCTCCGACAAGAATCTGGTTTATGCATGCGCTAAAAAACACATTGCTACCCGTCATTACCGTAGGAGGGGTTCAGATAGGCACTATGGTTGCCTACACCATTCTTACAGAGACCGTATTCCAATGGCCAGGTATGGGTTTTCTATTCCTTGAGGCGGTCAACCGCGTTGATACCCCACTGATTGTCGCCTACTTAATTGTCGTTGGCGCAATTTTTGTCATTACTAACACTATTGTCGATCTCATTTACGGGTTAGTTAACCCCACTGTTAAACTTGTGGGAGAAAAATAATGAGCCAAAATACCATTGCCACATTACTAAAAATGCCCAATCTATGGCAGCGACTTAAGCGCTCTCACTTAATACACAGCTTTAAAAAAGACAAAGTCGCTATCGCCAGCTTTACAATACTGATGCTTTTTGTCGGCGCAGCTATCTTAGCGCCTTTATTAGCGCCTTTTGATCCTTACGACCCTAGCACCATCGACATTATGGATTCAGAGTTACCCCCTGTTTGGCAAGAAGAGTCAGAGGGAAAATTTCTGTTAGGTACTGACGCTCAGGGCCGGGACTTACTGAGTACTATGTTATACGGGATGCGCACCTCGTTGCTAATCGGAATCTGCGCTGTGCTGCTGCAGTGCTTTTTAGGGGTTGTTGTTGGCTTGTGCGCCGGCTATTTTGGCGGTCGCATCGATAGCTTTTTAATGCGCATTGCCGATATACAACTAAGTTTCTCAACGCTAATGGTGGCCATTGTCGTACTGGCTGTATTTCAGGCCTCGTTTGGCGCAGAACTCTACTCAAAACTTGCCTTAATTATGCTGATACTTGTGATAGGTATTGCCGAATGGCCGCAGTACGCGCGCACCATTAGAGCTTCAGTACTTGCAGAGAAACATAAAGAGTATGTTGACGCAGCACGCGTAATGGGTTTTAGAAATAGCCGTATTATGCTGCATCACATTTTACCTAACACTTTATCACCGCTACTGGTTATCTCGACAGTACAGATTGCAAATGCCATCATCAGTGAAGCCTCTCTTTCTTTTCTAGGACTAGGCATGCCTGTTTCTCAGCCCTCTTTAGGCTCATTAATAGCCAGCGGATTTGAGTACATATTTAGCGGCTCTTGGTGGATTAGTGCCATACCAGGCATCGTATTAGTGGTACTGGTGATGGTAATAAACCTGCTAGGCGATTGGTTACGCGATGCTCTTAACCCTAAACTGTACAAGGATTAGACAATGAGCTTCTTACAAGTCAATAATTTAGAAGTGACCTTCAATCTACGCAACAATCCACTAAAAGCGCTGCAGAGTATCAGTTTTGATTTAGAGCGCGGCGAACGCTTAGGGATTGTCGGAGAAAGTGGCGCAGGTAAATCCGTGGTAGCTTTTGCTATTCTTAACTTAATCAGTCGCCCCGGTAAGATTACTGCAGGTGAAGTATTATTAGACGGCCAGGATTTATCCAAACTTTCATCGAAAGAGATGCGCAAGATTCGCGGCAATAAAGTCGCGATGATCTTCCAAGATCCAATGATGACACTAAACCCGGTGTTCACTATTGGCGATCAAATGATCGAATGCCTCAAAGCACACCGAAAAATATCTAAAGCAAATGCCAAGAAAATAGCCGTACAAAAACTCAAACAAGTGCAAATACCCTCCCCTGAAACACGTATAGATCAATACCCCCACGAACTTTCAGGAGGAATGAAGCAGCGCATTATTATTGCAATCGCCCTATTGATGGATCCTGCATTAATTATTGCCGATGAACCAACAACAGCATTGGATGTAACCATTCAAGCTGAAATAATGGAGCTACTGCTTGAATTATGTGAATCCAATCACGTTGCTTTGATACTGATTACTCACGATTTAGGCGTAGTGTCCCATGTCACTCAAAAAACCATTGTCATGTATGCCGGTCGTATAATAGAACAGGGCCCGACAAATGAAATAATCAATGATGCCCAACACCCATACACACAAGGTTTAATTAATGCTTTACCGCAGCAAACACTTCCCGGTGAAAAATTAAACCAAATCAGAGGAACTATGCCCTCTTTACAGGATATTCCAACAGGGTGCGCCTTTAATCCGCGTTGCGACTTTATATTAGATGTATGCACACAACTAAGGCCAGCATTTACTCAATCAGGAGGCTGCTCTGTCGCCTGCCATATGGTGCAAGCAATGAAAGATGCTGAAAAAGGACAAGATGCTTATGAGTAATAGCAAACAAAGCGTTGTCACCGAGAACAGTAACAGTGCCAAACAAAGCATATTACAAGTAACCTCTTTGCATAAACGTTTTGATATTTCAGGTGATTTTCTTGACTCTCTACAGTTTAAAGGCGGTAAGCTCTGTAGAAAAAGAAAACATGTTCACGCCATTAATGGCGTATCTTTAGAAGTATATAAAGGCGAAGCTCTTTGTGTTGTTGGTGAAAGCGGCTGCGGGAAATCAACTGTTGCTCGGACTATTATGGGGCTTTTAAAACCCAGTGAAGGGGAGATTTGCTTTAAAGGGCAGCGCATAGACAATTTATCAAATTCGCAAATGCTGCCATATCGTAGAAAAATGCAAATGATTTTCCAGAACCCTTATGCTTCATTAAACCCGAGAAAAACAATTACAGAGACGCTTGAAGAGCCGGTTAAGTTTCACAACCCAAGCTTCAGTTCGATACAAGTTAAAGAAAAAGTAGCACAGGTAATGCTCTCTGTCGGCGTTGATCCCAATTGGGGCATTAGATTTCCTCATGAATTCTCCGGAGGGCAACGTCAGAGAATATCGATTGCCCGCGCACTCACCGTTGAGCCTGAATTTATTGTCGCGGATGAGCCGATTTCTGCTTTAGATGTATCAATTCAAGCACAAGTGTTGAATTTGATGATGGATACTCAACAGGAGAGGAACTTAACTTACTTATTTATAACCCACGATTTGGCGGTAGTAGAACATTTTGCCACTCGCGTTGCCGTTATGTATTTAGGCACTATTTGTGAACTAGCTGTGACTAAAACCCTATTTTCCACACCTAAGCACCCTTACACTCAAGCATTAATGAGTGCCATTCCACGCTTAGATGGAAAAAACAGCTCACACATTAAGCTGACGGGAGAAGTCCCTACGCCGATCAATCTGCCAAGTGGCTGTGTATTTCATGGGCGCTGCCCTCATGCAAATGAGCGTTGTAATAGGGAAATACCGGTGCTTTTGCACCAGAGTGACGGCTCGCAAGCTGCCTGCCACGCCATAGAGGAAAATCGTATTTAGTTTATACTAAAGTACTTACATCCCTCAAATGGAAGTGTAAGCCTAATAATTCTAAAAAAGTAATCATATGCAATTTCTTGAATCGCCTACGGGATCTGTAAAATTGAGAGTATTATATAATTTGGAGCTATCTGTTAATGGAAGTTAGATGGCTTGAAGACTTTTGTGCACTCGCTCGTACTTTGCATTTCTCACGCGCTGCAGAAGAGCGCAATATCACTCAACCCACCTTCAGTCGACGAATTAAATTACTCGAGGAAGAAATGGGCACTATGCTGATTAACCGCGAGACCATGCCACTGACTCTCACCCCGTCTGGACGGGTATTTTTAGCCACTTGTATAAACATTACTACTCAACTGAAAGAGACCAAAGAGAGATTCCATAACATCGAAAAAGCGGAGTCTCAAAAGTTGCGTTTTACCACCACCCAATCACTGTATTTAAGTTTTTACAATGACTGGGTAAACAGCCTTGATTCAAATATCGATTTGAAAATAAACCTCAAGTCAGCTTCTTGGGCAAGCAAGCAATTAATCCAGGAACTTGAACAGCAAAAGTGCGATTTAATCATTTGCTATTGGTCGCCAAACATAGATTTCTTTGACATTATTGATGGTCAAGGTTTTGATCACCTCACTATCGCACATGAAAAGCTGATACCGATGAGCGCTATTAATGACACTGGGCAAGCAATGTTCTCTCTCCCTGGAACCGACCATATACCCTATATTTGTTATAATGATCAAACCGCAATGAACAAAGTCATTAGTAAATTTCTTGCCCAACAACAAGAATCTGCTCAACTGTTAGTCGTTAGCGAAAGCGGACAAGCAACTAGCGTAAAAGCAATGATTGAAGAAGGTTTTGGCATAGGATGGTTACCGCAGCGCATGATTAACCCATTAAAAGATAAAAGACTGATCCGCGCAGGAGGTGATAGCTGGGAGATTCCTCTTGAAATACGTGTCTACAAAGCCAAGCAAAACACTCACTCGCAACTTGCAACATTGTGGTCTGATATTCTCCATAATTTATAAAACAGCGTGAGCGATACTCGTCCACGCTAGATAAATAGTAAATGGACTAAACCCTATTACATCTGCGATTGCAGATAATTTTGAATACCGGTTTTGTCGATAAGCCCCAATTGTTTTTCCAACCAATATGCATGATCTTCCTCGGTATCTTCCAACAATTTTTCGAGAATTTCGCGGCTTTGATAATCACTTTCGGCCTCGCAAATAGCGATCGCTTCTTTGAGCGCCGCCACTACAGCATATTCAATATCCAAATCGCTTTGCAGCATACTAGGAACATCATGTCCTATGTTAATAGGATCCCTGGTAATCATATCTGGACGCCCTTCGAGGAATAAAATCCTTTGAATCAGCAATTCAGCGTGCTCTTTTTCATCGTCAAATTCGTGTGCAATGCGCTCGTGTAACTTAGTTAAGCCCCAATCATCGTACATGCAAGAATGCACAAAATATTGATCCATTGCTGCCAGTTCGCCCGCTAATAACTTGTTTAGCTGTGTTATAACTACATCACTACCTTTCATGTTAATCTCCCATCTGAGCTTGTAAATAATTTTGAATACCGCTATTAGCGATGAGATATTGCTGCGCCTCTATCCAGTCTAGATACTCTTCTTCGTATTCGAGGATATCTTCGAGCACGTCTCGAGACACGTAGTCTTTTTGTGTTTCACAAAGTGCGATCGTCTCACGCAGAATCGCCATAAGATCGTATTGCAGATCAAAATCACAACTGATCATTTCCTCGGTATGCTCACCGATGCGCAATCTCTCCAGATTTTGTAGGTTTGGCAACCCCTCTAAAAAAAGCACCCTCTCAATCAAATCATCAGACTGCTTCATGTCCTTAATTGATTTTTTATAGGATTTTTCATTTAACTCATCCAGCCCCCAATTCTTATACATACGTGCATGTAAAAAATATTGGTTGATAGAGGTGAGTTTCCACGTCAATACTTTGTTGAGTTGACCTATGACAGCCTTATCACCTTGCATATATGCCTCCATACTGACGTCGCATTAATTTGCTTTGTCACCTTCATTTAGGGAAGTTGTCTATTTTCAACCTATTACAGCACAATTTATTTTTGCTTAAAAAACAGCCAGCTCCAGCGTTAAAAACATACTAACAGAACTGCACTGAATTGCAATTTTTCTATTATTATCAACAACTTATTAATTGATAATTTTTATCATTTCGTTTTACAACCTTAGCTGAGACAGTAGGAGACTTTGCAAATAGTTCTTGTAATTTAAATAATAATTGTTATCATTTCGTTATAGATTATGTGTTATTAATTTTAAAAAGCTTAGTTGTTGATTTTATGTATATTTGTATTTGTAACGCTGTTACTGACTCCCAAATTAAAGAATGTGTCGATCAAGGTGCTAAGTCGCTGCGCGATCTAAATAAGAATTTATGCGTTGCCGATCAGTGCGGAAAGTGTGCATGCGCCGCTAAGAAAGTGATCCAATCGCAAATCACCTTGCGCAGGTTATAAAAAACCGACCAAAATCCCCTCGCCCTTATTAATCTCTACTAAAAATCGCACCTGCAAGGTACAGTAGCAAAAAATATCTCCGCTAAGGTAAAAGATATGCAAGCGACTGATGCAAAACCTATGTTGCAATTGCAACCTCGTGCAATTTGGCAACAATTTCAAACACTTTGTGATACTCCACGACCCTCTTATCACGAGGCCAATATCCGCCAGCAACTAATAGACTGGGCCCATACTTTAAACTTAGAGACTTATCTGGACCACTGTGGCAATTTGTTGATTAAAAAGCCTGCCACAGCGTCTATGCAGGGACGGGCCACCATCGTACTGCAAGGCCATTTAGATATGGTGCCGCAGAAAACGGCACAGTCAAAACATGACTTTGTCACAGACCCTATCCAAACAATCATTAAAGATGGTTGGGTCAGCGCCGTAGGTACTACACTCGGTGCCGACAACGGTATTGGCGTTGCCGCCGCACTCGCCGTTTTAGCTAGTACTGATCTTGAGCACGGCCCTATCGAAGCACTTTTCACCATTGAAGAGGAAACCAGCTTGCGCGGTGCTAGTGAGCTTGAGAGCGGTATTTTAGCGGGAAAAATTCTGCTCAATTTAGACTCAGAAGACCGTGGTGATGTTTACATTGGCTGTGCCGGAGGCGTCGATATCAATGGCGAAAAGCAATACCTCTGCACTTCAGTAAATTCTGCCCACAGCTATTACCAGTTAAGAGTATCAGGGCTACGCGGTGGTCACTCTGGCTTAGATATTCACAAAGGCATCGCTAGCGCTAACGTAATACTGGCGCGTCTGCTTTACCAACTTAATCAACAAAGCAGCTTTTCGCTCTCTTTGCTTGATGGCGGCACTTTACGCAATGCTATCGCACGCGAAGCCATAGCCAACCTCTCTTTTGCCAGTAGTGAAAAGGCTAATATAGAGCGCTGCATACAAATTTTTTTGGCACAGGTTAAGGAAGAATTACGCGGCGTTGACGACTTTCTTGAAATCAGCTTAGTGGCCCTAGACACGGCTGATAACAAGGTACTGAATAATACAGATCAGAGCGATCTAATCAATTTACTCAACGCCCTCCCCCATGGAGTAGAGAGCATCAGCCGTGATTTACCAGGTGTCACCCACACCTCCATCAATTTTGGCGTTGTCACCCTTAAACAAGGTCTGTTGCAAATATGCCTGTTAGCCAGATCACTACAAGATACAAAAACAGCGGCAATGGCAGATAAAACGGCAGCTTGCCTCGCCCTAGCAGGCGTACACGTGAAGCTTGAAAACGACTATCCGGGCTGGCTACCCGATCCAAATACTGGCTTACTAAAGCAGTTTCTGGATATTCATCGCGCTGAAATGGGTTTTGATGCCAAGGTTAAAGTCATTCACGCTGGGTTGGAATGCGGTATTATTGGCGCAAAATACCCGGGTATGGAAATGGTGTCTTTTGGCCCTAACATCCGCGGTGCTCACTCTCCTGATGAGCGCTTAGAAATAAGCTCTGTTGCAGACTTTTGGGCTCTGCTGGTAAAACTCTTAGCAAGACTATAACAAGGAAAATAATCATGACGATAGGTGTTGGCGGCTCAAACGCTGCTGCTGAACTAGCAAAACTAAACAATGTCTGTACAGACATAAAAGAGATTGGTATCGATGAGTTCCACGCGCGCATAACACAAGCTCAAAGCTTGATGAAACAACAGCATATCGATGCTATTTATTTAAATGCAGGGACTAACCTTTTCTATTTCAGCGGTACTAAATGGCATGCCAGTGAGCGCATGGTCGGTGCTATATTACCCGCTAACGGTGAGTTAATTTACATCGCGCCCTTTTTTGAGCAAGGTACCATTTTACAGTTTATGCAAGTGAGCGGGGAAATAGCACCCTGGCAAGAGCACGAATGCCCCTACCAGCTCTTTTGCGATACCTTAAAGAGCATAGGTTTGGATAAAGGTGTGATTGGCATCGATGAAGCCACCCCATTCTTTATTAGCAATGGTATTGATCAGATAACGGATGACTATACATTGGTGAGTGCGACCGCTATCACCGCAACTTGTAGAGCGATAAAATCGCCCGCTGAATTGGCCTTAATGCAAACAGCCAAAGACATTACCTTACGTGTGCAACAAGCCACAGCAAGCATTTTGTATGAGGGCATTAGCACCGCAGAAGTCACAGCGTTTATCGATGCTGCACACCGTAAATTGGGTGCCGCTAAAGGCTCTTATTTTTGCATCGTGTTATTTGGCGTCGACTCCTCTTTCCCCCATGGAGTTAAAACACCCAATCCTTTAAAAGCCAATGACATGGTATTAATTGATACCGGCTGCAGCATTGGCAACTATATCTCAGACATTACCCGTAGTTATGTGTTTGGAGAACCTAATAGCCATCAGCGCAAACTCTGGCAGGTTGAAAAGGATGCCCAACAAGCAGCATTTGATGCCGCTATTTTGGGTAACCCTTGCGCGAACATCGATATAGCCGCCAGAGATTACTTGGCATCCCAAGGCATGGGCCCCGACTATCAGACTCCGGGATGCCCACATCGCACCGGCCACGGCATCGGTTTAGACATCCACGAGTGGCCCTACCTCAACAGAGGTGATAAAACGGTATTAAAATCCGGCATGTGTTTTTCAAATGAACCTATGCTGGTGATGCCGGATGAATTTGGCATACGTCTAGAAGATCATTTCTATATGAGCGAAACGGGACCTGTATGGTTCACCAAACCAAGCAAGTCTGTCGATGACCCTTTTGGATAGTGGATTGTAGTATGCTTTAGGGCGAATACTGATATTCGCCCTAACCATTAATAATGACACAAACACGCCCTAAAAAAGCGCAATTTTATTGGCTATACTGTATATTTTGCTGACAATCTAATCATGGAGACTAGATACAATTTCGAGGATGGACTCTCTATCGATTTGTTTAACATTTAATACTAGAATTAATTGGATAAATAAATCGGCCCCCATTATCCCGCGGTTGATCTTATTTCTTAAATTTGCACTAGTTTGTTTAGTGCCTAGCGCAGCTAATGACTGACTGAGGTCTTCATATCTAATTTTGCGCTTTGACATTTCGGACTTAATAATCCGGCTTATCAGCTCTCTATAGTCAATCACTGGAGTTGGTTGAGTCATTTTTATTACCCTTAATGTCATTAATATAGTGCTTTTGTAACGTATTATTTACAAAAACACAAAATAAATCACAAATAAATGCCATTTTTACTTTACAGATCGTATTAATTATATATTATAAGCTCAATCGCAACACGTCGAGTGTAACGATTAAATATTTTAGGAGATGCAAACATGAGTTGGGACCTTTCAACAATCGAAAAGTCACTTTCGCAACAGGGAAAATGGGCTGTTCATTCTGAAGATGACTGTCTATTTATCACCAACGAAGATGGACTAGATGCATATGTAGCCGTTAGTGGCGCACAAATTGTGGTTGAATCCATATTATTTGCCAGCGCAGCAGTTGCCGATATTGTAGGGCTGAACGAGCAGATTTTAAAAACGCACCAAGTTTTCCCACTGACCACTATTGGTATCACTACCGTGGAAGACGAAGATTATTATATGGCATTTGGGGCACTTTCTTCACAGTCAAAAGAAGAGAGCATCATCATCGAAGTAGAGACATTATTTGATAACGTCGCCGCTTTCCTAGATGCCTACGAAGATTATTTAAAATAGAGGTAATACCATGAGTGTATGGAAGAGATTAGTAACGGCCGTTAAAGGCGGCGCCAACGAAGCGGCTGAAGCGATTGCCGACAATCAGGCACTGCGTATTCTCGATCAGGAAATTCGCGAAGCAAAAGAAGAGCTTAGAAGCTCGGATCACTCGCTAACGCAAATCATGGCGAAGCGAAAACTGGCGCAACAAAAAGTAGCGAGTTTCCAAACATCGGTGAGCGAGTACGAAGCTCATGCTAAAGCTGCCAATGAAAAAGGCGACCAGACACTGGCATTAGATTGCGCACGCAAAGTCGTCGATTTACGTGGTCAAATGGACTCAGAACAACAGTATGTTGATCAGTTCACTAAATCAGAAACCACCTTGCGTACTAACATCAGCGGAGCAAAAAACAACCTGCGCCGCATGGAGCAGCAAGTGGATATGGTAAAAGCGACTGAGTCAGTGCAAAAAGCCCAGGCCTCAGTATCGTCACGTCACTTAGGTGCCAACGGTAAAATGAAGACGGCCGCTGAGTCATTAAACCGTATTCAAGATCGTCAGACTCAACGTCAAGCTGAAATGGAAGCCGCTTCTGAATTGGCTGCTGATGAGTCGGGTGATGAATTGGAGAAGCGTTTACAGAGCGCTGGCATCACTGGTAGCAATTCATCTGCCGATGATGAACTTGCCAGGATTCTTGGAAAGTAAATAATCAATGACTTCTTTTGATAAGATCCGCAGGGTCTTAGTTAAGTACTTTATTGATTTGCGATGGCAGAGTATTTTCATTGCCATCGCTATCTATTTTGCAGCCAGCTGGCTGCTTCTTGCGTTGTCTGGCGAAACAGATATTACCAGCAGTGCCAACTTCCTGTATTGGATGATGGTCACCGCCTCAACCGTCGGCTACGGAGACTTCTCCCCTTCTACTGCTACCGGTAAATTAGTCACTGCACTGTTTGTCATTCCATTAGGGTTGAGCATTTTTGGTCTAGTGATTGGCCGTATCGCGACATTTGTCTCTCACCATTGGCGCAAAGGAGTACTAGGTTTGAAGACCCTGAACTACAAAAATCATATACTGATCATTGGCTGGAATGGCAATCGTACGCTGCAGCTGATTCGTCTGTTGAGCAAAGAGACGGATCAAAGTAATCCCGAGCAAAAAATTGCGCTATGTGTCAGTGCTGACATTGAAAACCCTCTGCCTGATAAAATCGGTTTTGTTAAAGTCAACAATTTCAGCAATCTACAGGAAATGCAGCGCGCTGATATCTCTCAAGCCAGTTGCATCATTATCGACAACCCTGAAGATGACGTCACTATGACTACGGCCTTGTTCTGCGCCCAGCAAAACCCGCAAGCACATATCATTGCCTATTTCAAAGATGAGCACTTAGGTAACTTGCTGAAAAGCCACTGCCCTAATGTTGAATGCATGCCATCGGTTGCTGTTGAAATGCTCGCAAAATCCGCGGTCGATCCAGGTTCCAGTATGCTTCATCAACAACTATTGGATTCCAACCGCGGTATGACACAATACTCTATCAGCTATAAAGGTGCGCAAAAAACACCATTTGAAACACTCTTTCACACCTTCAAACATAAGTATCAATCAACCTTGATCGGGGTCAGCGATAAAGATCAGGATACTATAGAGCTAAATCCAAGCTTGACCAAAGAAATCCAACCAGGCAGCCGATTATTTTATATTGCCTCGCAACGCATCAAGCACATAGACTGGCAATAGGAGCAGAAGATGTTTAAAAAATGGTTTGGTAAAAAAGAAGCGCCCGTTATTAAAGACCTAGCACCCGAAATCATGGGCTTAAGGATTGGCGGCGCTTTTGAACTAGATAGCTTAAAACTGCGATTGATAGAACCCGATTTAATCATCGAGGGAGCGGCAACCACACATCTCATTCAAGCGGTTGGTGTGGTAAAGCTGGATGACACTACCACTGTACTTCGCTATTACACTGACGATGACGGTTTTATACAAGTGCTGCTTGAGGGCGGTATGAGCGAAAACCACATCAGCGATGTAAAGCTTTGGTACTATTTCGATACCAAAAGCATTGGTAGCGAGCAGCAGTGGAATCAAGTTTTAGACAGTACCGTCAGTCAGAGTGAAATTGCCCTTGAAGGTAATGCTTATTCCCCAGTGTGGGAGAATGCTGCACAGGCCGTGGCCGCACCTGTCGCTATGACTGAAAAAACTTATGCGCAAGATGGCACTCACTCTGAAACCGATCAATTTTGTATGTTGTATGAGCGTGAGATCAAAGCAGGTTTCTTTGAATATGTGATGTTCAGCGCCGAAGAAAAAATTATCGATAATCGCGCCGATCGCTGTTTTGTTAAAACCACCGGTTTTGACTTACAGTCCGCAGATATTGATATTATTGGTTAAACCTAAGTTAGGCAGTTGAATCACTAAGGTCTATAGGGCTTTTTTGTGCCTAACTGCTGAATCTTAGTAAAACCAACATTTTAGGCACTTTAACTGAGGGTTTAAATGGCTTAAACTCTCGTGCAGCACCCCAATAATTGACAGGAGTTACACACATGGAAGCCATTCAAGCTTCGCTACTTGGTCTAGTCGACTTTTCCAGCTACTTCGCAGTATCTATTATTCTATTACTGGCTTTTAAAGTCGTCTACACTCTTATTACCCCGCAGGATGAGTGGAAGTTAGTCAAAGAAGAGCAAAATACCGCTGCCGCGATTGGCTTTATGGGTGCGGTTATAGGGTTTTCACTGGCACTGGCCAGTGCCGCCTCAAACTCTGAATCGCTGATCGATTTTGTGGTTTGGGGCATCGTGGCGTTAGTGGCACAAACTATTGCTTTTGCTATCGTGCGTTTTATCTTCATGCCTAAAATTGTACAGCGTATCAACGATAATGAAGTATCCGCAGGCATTGTACTAGGTGGCACTTCAATCGCGGTGGGTTTATTAAATGCCGCTTGCATGACTTACTAGGAGTCTATAATGAAAAGGACTGCGAATATAGACCTAGGGGCAATGCGCAAAGCCCCCAAATCATTTGTCTTCAAACCGCTGGCATTAGCTGTCACAGTAGGCACCTTAATTGGCTGTAGTGATGACTCTCAAGAGGCACAAATTTTCACCAGTGCCGATGACTGTATTTCAAATAACCCCGATCAGGTAGAACAGTGTCAACTGGCCTATAAAGAAGCGGTCGATGAGGCCGTTCAAAGCGGCCCTAAATACAGCAATATAGAGGCTTGTGTCGCTGACTTTGGGGCACAAAACTGCACCTCATATACCAGCTCTAATAACCAGAGTTTTTTCATGCCATTTATGACCGGCTATATGCTTAGCTCCTTACTTAATGGCGGCTTTCGCTCTGCGCCGCTGTACACATCGTATTCGCGTTACTCCCCTGCCTACGGCAAATGGACTTCGACTGACGGCAATTTATACGGCAGTACTCGCAATAGAAATGTACGGGTTGGCAACAAAGCGTTTAATCCAAAACCTGCGGTTAAACGCACCATGTCTCGCGGTGGTTTTGGCTCGACGATTTCAGCAAAATCCAGTTTTTCTGGCAAGTCTTCACGCAGCAGCTGGGGCGGCTAAATGTTTCGCTCAATCATTACACAGAGACCTCACTGGCGCGAGAGTGCCAGCGAGTATGGTTTTAGTTTTCACACTATGCATGGCGAAGCTTACTGGGATGAAAGCGCCTACTACCAGTTCAGCCTTAAGCAAATCGAACGCGACATAGAAAACCCCACTCAAGAGCTACATCAAATGTGCCTTGAAGTTGTGGCTAAAGTAGTCGAGGATCAAGAGTTACTAGAGAAATTCCAGATACCCAGTAATCACTGGGATTACATTCGCAACTCTTGGCACTGTGGTGAGCCCTCGCTCTATTCAAGAATGGATTTAGTTTACGGCGGCAGTGGTCACGCGAAACTCTATGAGAACAATGCAGATACTCCCACTAGTCTTTATGAAACGGGTTTCTGGCAGTGGCTGTGGCTTCAAGATCAAGTCAATGCCGGTAAACTCAACCGCCAAGCCGATCAGTACAATTCTCTGCAGGAAAAGCTAGTCAATCGCTTTGCCCAATTAAAGCTGCAACACCCAGGCGAAACCTTGTATTTCTCTTGCTGCAAAGATACCGATGAAGATCGCGGTACTGTGCAATACCTTGAAGATTGCGCACAAGCCGCTGGCGTCAATTGCAAATTTATCTATGTGGAAGATATTGGTCTCAGTGCTGATAACTGCTTTACCGACTTAGATAATTTAGCCATCACTTGGATGTTCAAACTCTACCCATGGGAGTTTATGCTGCGCGAAGAGTTTGCTGACAACCTTGCCCAGAGCAACGTTTCGTGGATAGAGCCACCCTGGAAATCGGTGCTCTCTAATAAAGCACTGCTACCTATGCTGTGGAAGATGTTTCCCAATCATCCAAATTTGCTGCCTACATTTTTTGAAGATGAACTGAAAAATAGCCAGCTGCAAAACTACGTCAAAAAACCCATTTTTGCTCGAGAAGGCGCTAACATTAGCATCCATTTAGCCGGTAAAGAAGTCTATTCATCACCTGGCCCATACGGGGATGAAGGCTACATTTACCAAGCTTATTCGCCGCTGCCAGCCTTTGGAGATAACTTCACCTTGATTGGCTCATGGCTGGTCAACGACCAACCAGCGGGCATTTCAGTACGTGAGGATAAAAACAAAATCACCCAAGATTTATCCCGCTACATGCCGCACATCATTTTATAACTTAGCGAGAACCCTATGGCGACTAACTCAACTGAGATGTCTTTTCAACAGCAATTTAATTTGGTGCTTGTGCTGTCTCTGATAATAGCCGCCATTGAAGTGATCAATCTCTTGACTGGGCGTACGCTCAATCAATTTGGCCTTATCCCCAGAGACCCCTCCGGCTTGCTTGGGGTGTTAACGGCACCACTATTACACGGCAGCATCTGGCATTTTTTTTCCAATATTATCCCCTTTGCGGTATTTAGTTTTTTATTATTGCAACACGGCACTAGCCGCTATTTACAAGTCACTATTCTCTGCACGGTTATCAGCGGGTTGCTGGTCTGGGCTTTTGCCCGAAGCGCTATACACGTAGGGGCCAGTGGGCTAATTTATGGTTATTTCGGCTATTTGGTATTAGCAGGTTTCTTATCTAAAAAATTTAAGCTGATCTTGATTTCACTGTTTGTCGGTATCGCCTATGGCACACTTATTTTTGGTGTTCTGCCAGTAGGTCGCTATATTTCATGGGAGAGTCATTTATTTGGTTTAATAGT
>Ga0105356_10000874_pt1 | contig 29327 bp, 23 predicted proteins | sample GOMGulsemesocosm_3_FD_83502 | JGI IMG/M metagenome (GOLD analysis project Ga0105356, IMG submission 83502) | Methane-oxidizing microbial communities from mesocosms in the Gulf of Mexico - GOM9D Gulf of Mexico | ecosystem: Environmental > Aquatic > Marine > Cold seeps | place: Gulf of Mexico... | reverse complement strand
TAACCATTGGCACAAATAAACCAATTGTGCCGGATAAAAACCAAAGTGAATGAATTTAGTTAATTTAGGGTTCCAGCTATAATGCATCTCTAATAATAAACGATAACAAAAGGCAGCAAGAGGGCCTAAAGCAAGAAAGATAAAAGCGACCACATAGCCTTGTTGCAAGGTGCGCAACAGCTGCATTTCTATTGCAGCTTTACTTAAACCAACAACAGATAGTTGTGTTGTGTTTCTTAATACTAAATCATTAAGCAGTTGTTTAGCTTGATAGTTTTTTTGCGCAACTAACGCTTTAGCAATAGATTTATTGACTGCTTTTAAACTCATCGATCCTAAAGAAAAATAAAGTAAAAAGCCTTGCCAAAGGTACTCTACTGCAACAAAATCGCTAAATAACCAGAGTATGATAACAATGGGTAATAGTGTCACTAAGATAGCCACCAAACCTGCAATAATCTGCTGTTGATGACTATTATTACGATTATTAACTTTTTGACTCAATCGCTGACAATAAAACTGAAAAGCACGTAATGGTTCATGGTTAACAAAGTGACTTATAACAGATTTAAGTACAAGTACTGATAGAAGGATCAGTACTTGATAACTAAAGTCGGGTAATTGAGGTAAGTTGCTTAAATCCAATAGTGCCATCATTAATATCTTATCTAAATTGCTAAGTTCGAGCTTCAGTTAAAGTTAAACTTTAATTTTAGCTTAACGTTTTCCCTTTAAGCTCAGCCAACATATTTAAGACTAATTGTGATGAGTTTACCGCTGCTGTTTCCAAATACTCTTCAAAGGTATGCGGTGACTCTTTACCTGCGATATCAGACAAAGAACGAATAACAACAAACGGTGTTTTAAGCTGTAGACAGGCTTGTGCTATCGCAGCACCTTCCATTTCTACCGCAGCCATAGTCGGAAAATTGGCACGCGCTTTAGCAATATCATCTTCTTTGGTCATAAAGGTATCACCTGTGGTAATTAAGCCAGTGATAGCTTGAATATTTTGCTTATTACCCTTCCCATCAACAGTACTTAGTTGGGTGATACCTACTTTAGCTGCCGACACCAAGTCAGGGTGTGGTATAAATGCCGCAGGGTTTGCTGGTAATTGTCCGACTTCATAACCAAAAGCAGTAATATCAACATCGTGGTAACGCACTTCACTGCTAACGACAATATCACCAACTTTGAGTGTCGCATCAAAACCGCCCGCAGAGCCGGTATTCACAACATAGTCAATTGGAAATTTATCAATCAACATAGCGGTGGCTAATGCTGCCGCTACTTTACCAATACCAGACTGCACAATAACAACATCACTACCATCTAACTGGCCCTGATGAAAAATATAGCCACCATGACTATTACTTGTGGCGTTCTCTAATTTGGCTTTTAAAATGGCAACTTCTGGCTCCATTGCGCCAATAATTCCTGCGGTCATACCTGGGTTCATAATAATCTCTTCTGTACTTAGCTGATAGAAGAAGATTATAGCTTGATTTTTCGAGTAAATCTTATGATTTATGACTGATAATATTGTCACTAAAAGTAAAACAATATTATCTAATTCGTTCCCCTACTTAATGAGGCAAGGCATTCATCTGAGGTGAAGCGAGTTGTCCGCTTAATTCAGGGGCTAATTGCGCACTAGCGGCAGCAGCGGTTAATGCACCTACACTTTTATTTCTCGCTTTAACCATAGACGCAGGGATTACACTGCCCTTTATTTTTGGTTGCGGCGCAAAATTTGCTGCATTTTTACCTAATAAACGGGTGTGAATACAAGCGCGGATTTCATCTAAAGTATAATTGGCTTTAACTTTAATGCGTAAGTGGGGAATGGATGCTGCCTCTAATGCGCCACTAACAAACCAATCTTTTTTATCTTGTAACCCTTACCTTGTGTGTCGACTAAATCAATTGTACCTAGCAATTTCATCGAAGAACGCTCACAAATAACAAAATCTAAATACTTACCATCGGCATTGGTAATTGCGCTTTGACTTGCACGAGTAGAAACACCACCACGAATAGTAACAACGTCACTGAGCTTAACTCGGTTTATCACACGGTATTTAGGTCCCATTGCTTGTTCAACGAGGTTATGGAAGTTTTTTTCGGCTGGTGTAAAAATGGCGTTTTTACTATCAAAAGGAAAAGGGAAGCTGCGGTCTGTTAAGCGACTAGCTAAAACCGCAACAATAACAACTAAGCTAATTAAAGCGAATAAAATGAGTTCCATAAACATCTCCAGCAGTTCAAATTCTTGACGCTTTAGTGAGATATTCACCAAAGCGTTTGACTTGTAGTCAATTAAGCAGAATTTGTGCCAGAACGAAACTTTATCACGAGATTAAATTAACATTCGTTTTTAGCTTAGGAGCTAATTACCTTTTATCAGCTTCTAAAGGTTATTTCGGGTACTTTTCTTCTAATGCTTTATATAAGTTTTTTTGAAAATCTTCAGCACTGGTATCTAATGTAGTCACTAGTTTCGCCAGTACTTCATTATCTTCTTCACCGTGCCACTCTTTAATATAACTACCGTCTTTATAACCATGATCTTGACGGAAAAAATTCAAGGTGTTTTTACCGACATATTGACGAAATAATTCATCTAAATCCATCGACATTAACGACATACAATCAGCCAAAGCTTTTGCATCAAAGCCTTTATTGGTTACCGCATGTGATGCTAAGTTTTCTAAAGCGACTTTAAAGTCGTCTTCAGCAGTACCTTGATGTAATTCAGTCGCTAATTCTGCTGATATTTTTTCAACGCTGTCACCGGTCATTAAACGCAAACTTAGACCAAAGTGAAAAATATCGACAAGCTCCAACTGCACTTGTGCAATATCAATTTCTTGATGTTTCCACCACTTCCAACCATGGTGATCTAACATTTCAGCGCACTCAACCCAAATAGCGCGATACCACTCATAACCATTATCACGCCAAGTATCACTGACACGACTATTCATCGCGTCTTGCATAGTTAACATTTGGCTAATTTGTTTCTCAGCTAACGAAAGGGCTGTCGATAATTGTTCACACATGGATGTTCTCAGTAATAAATTTTAGTGTCGCTATTTTGCCGTAGCTAAAAGCTAGTGACAAGGGTTCTATGCTTTTAATCACTTTATTAATATTTGATCGATACTCAAGCAGTGTCAGTTTTTTTTACAATAGGACAAAAGCACAAATAAGTACAAGCACTTTCCACATGATTTTATTGGTCTTTTTATTATTGGCACAATACGTGCTTAACGCCCAGTTAATTCACAATCATTACATTAAAATATTAGAAATTTAAAAAGGATTTCGTTAAAATGAAAAAATTAGTATTAATCACTCTATTAGCATTGTTTTCAGCAACATCACAGGCAAGTCTTATTTTTTTAGGTGAAGATTTAACGCCGAATAGCAGTAAAGCAAATAGCAAACAAGCAAACACTGATTTCCTGGCCGGTCTAGTCGGTGCTGGTACAGAGGATTTTGAATCTTTTGCTAATGGTTCGAATGGCTCACTAACCGTTGATTTCGGTACTGCAGGCACTGCAACATTATCAGGTAGTGGTCAAATTTTAAATTCAGGAAACGCGGGCCGTTTTGCGACATCAGGTACTAATTATTGGAATACTAATCAAAATTTTACCATTGAGTTTTCACAGGCTATCTCCGCTTTTGGCTTTTACGGTACAGATATTGGTGATTGGGGCGGACAAATTACGTTAGAATTTTTAAGTGGCGTAACAACTAATGTAACTGTTGACAATACTGTGGGTGCTAATGATAGCTCTTTACTTTTCTGGGGCATTATTGACAACGAAAACCCATTTACTAAAATCACTTTTGGTAATACTAATTCTGATGATGTTTTTGGTTTTGATGACATGACTATCGCGGTTGCTTCACAAGTGGTAACTAACCCAATTCCAGAGCCAACGACTTTAGCAATTTTTGCTTTAGGGTTACTTGGTTTACGAGTACGTCAGCTTAAAAAGTAAAACTGAACACTATTGAGTAAAGGCTGAGTTGGTTAACTCATCCATTAAAGAAAGGCTGGATAAGTTTTAAACTTATTCAGCCTTTTTTGTATCTGTTATTTCCTACCACTCCCTATCTCCTCATTTCTTTATTTCTTTATTTCTTCATTTCCTTATCTCTTTATAATAGTAAGGCTAGCTAAATAACTTCTTCCGTACCATAGAACGATAGTCTTTTGGTGTTTGATCAATATACTGCTTAAATAAACGCGTAAATTGCCCTTGGTCTTGATAACCGACTTGATAAGAAATTTCTTGAATAGATAAATTACTTGCCGAGAGTAGATCTTTTGCACTTTCAATACGTACTTGCTGCCAGTATTGTGTCGCACGTAAACCTGTGGCCGCTTTAAAACGTCGTGTTAACGAGCGCTGACTAATACTAAATTGCTGAGCAAGCTCGCTAATCGTTAACTCACTACTTAAATTAGTACGAAGCCAAAACTGAATTTGAGCAATAAGCTCATCGGCATGCCTATCTACTGCCCCCTCTAAATAACGCTGCTCTTCATAGGGTTTACGTATTTCATGAGAGAAATTACGCTCGACATTTTGTGCCGCTGCTCGGCCATAGGTTTGCGCTATGATATGAACAATAATATCTGCTAAAGCATTTAAACTGGCAGCACAATATATGCGTTCAGATTGTGTGATAAAAAAGTCAGGTTTTAAATCAACCTTGGGATAGTTGCGCTGAAATTGCTCAACATAATGCCAATGGGTAGTCGCAGAATGGTCATCTAATAAACCTGACTCCGCTAAAAAGCAGACGCCGGTACCAACACCAATTAACGTACTGCCCTGTTGCCAACATTTTTTCAGCCATGAGATCAGTACTTTATTTTGTTTTAAAATCGGTCTTGGGTTACGCCACATGCTCGGCACAATGACAATGTCTGGGATGAGGCCATAAGGCGTATTAGCAGCTACATAACCCGCATTATCCTCGTTTGCTTCCGCAACTAAATAACTGTCCGGTACTATATTGATACCTGCACGCGATTTTATCGCATGAGCATGTTGACCTAAAAGCTGCGTATTGAGTCGAATTACCGATTTATCATAACGACGAGCAAAGGCTTCTCCTGCTAATAACATCTCTAATGGCAAGGTTAAACTTGTCGCAAGTACATGTTGATAAACCAACAAGCTCACCGATAATCCTTCACTTTCTACTCTTTTATTAGCTCTCACTTTTATAAACTCTATAAAAATAACACTTATGGCCATTATGGCACATTTTAAGGCCGTTAAACCCTATTATTTAATAAACCAACTGCTTACACTGGGTGTTAATTAATAAACATTGATCTCTTAAGGTTTCTTCATGACTAATCTACCTCTCATTGTTGGCATGGGTGGCATCAACGCCGCCGGACGTACTTCTTTTCACCAGGGATTTCGTCGTATAGTTATTGATAAATTAAATGCTGAAGCACGCCAAGAAACATTTGTCGGCTTGGCCAGTTTAATGAAATTATTAAGTTATGAAGAAGGACAATTAATTGATCTTGATGGCAATGCGGTTGAGCCAAAAGACGTCGAAGCAAAGTTTGGTCAAACAATACTCGATGGCACGTTAATTCGTAAAATAGAAAAGAATCATTTCGATCCTGATGCCACTCATTGGCATCAAAAAATGACCATTAGCCCGACAGATAAAAACATTTGTTTTGAATTACGTGCCAAAGAGCTACCACATCCTCTGCCGAGTGCCTGGCTAGTAACAGTTTTAGGTGATGGCCGTGTCAGTGTTGAAATTCCTGAAGAGCTAACCGTTTCTCATGATGCCTATCGCGATAATCCAATCAAAGCCGCAGGACAATTACCTACCGGATTTGAACCAGCAAAACTTTACAATAGCCGCTATCAGCCAAGGGGCTTGCAAGCGACTATTTTTGCGGCAACTGATGCGATTCGCTCAACGGGTATTGAGTGGGATGCTATTTTAGAAAAAATCAGTCCTGATGAAGTGGGCACTTACTCTGCTTCTATCATGGGGCAAATGCATAGTGAAGGTTTAGGTGGATTACTTAAAAATAGATTATCCGGCTCTCGTGTTAGTACTAAACAACTAGCCTTAGGCTTAAATACCATGTCTACCGATTTTGTTAATGCCTATGTCACGGGGAATGTTGGTAAAACTTTTACCGCAACAGGAGCTTGTGCTACTTTTTTATATAATTTAGAAGTTGCCGTTAAAGATATACAAGCAGGACGTATTCGAGTTGCCGTAGTAGGCAGTAGTGAAGCACCAATCACACCTGAAATTATCGAAGGTTTTGGTAATATGAGCGCCTTAGCCAATGAGCAAGGTTTGAAAAAATTAGATGCTACTGAACAACCAGATCACCGACGTACTAGTCGACCTTTTGGCGAAAACTGTGGTTTTACTATCGGTGAAGGTGCACAGTTTGTAGTACTGATGGATGATGCACTAGCCATTGAAATGGGCGCAAAAGTCTTAGGCTCTGTAGCCGATGTATTCATTAATGCTGACGGCTACAAAAAATCAATTACTGCTCCGGGTCCTGGCAACTATATTACTATGGCAAAGTCCGTTGCCTTAGCACAGACTGTTTTAGGCAAAGAAGCATTACAAGAGCGCAGCTTTATTTTAGCTCACGGTTCAAGTACCCCACAAAATCGTGTTACCGAATCTTTTATTTACCATAAGATAGCCGAGAGTTTTAATATTGAAAACTGGGCTATTGCGGCACCAAAAGCCTTTGTTGGTCATACTATTGGCCCAGCAAGTGGTGACCAAATGGCGATGGCCTTAGGTGTTTTTAGTCATAATATTATGCCGGGTATAACCACCATAGATGAAGTGGCTGCCGATGTGCATGATCAACATTTGAACATTGCTACTGAGCATTATCACTGCGCTGATATGGATGTTGCTTTTATTAACTCGAAAGGTTTTGGTGGCAACAATGCGACCGCTACCATATTTTCACCGAAAGTAAGCCTTAACATGTTAACTAAGCGTTATGGCGAAGAGGCTATGGCAGTTTACCAAGAGAAATTATCAGCCGTAGAGCAAGCACAGCAACTTTATCGTGATAACGCTAATAACGGTGAATTTGATATTATCTATCGATTTGGCCAAGGTTTAATTGATGAGAGTAGCATTAAAATTGAGCACGATAGTTTATCTTTTGCTGAATTTAGTCACAATATCGCCTTACCATCAGAAAACCCTTTTGCTGATATGAGCTAGTTACATTCAAGTAATGTTCAAGAAGATTATGGCTAACAAAATTTATCATGCCTATGTATACCCGTTACCAAAGAAAAGTCGTCATCCTGAATTTATTTCAGGATCTTATCGCCTAAGACACTGAAACAAGTTCAGTGTGACGTAATTTCATTAAATATAACGAGTGAAAATCAATCTTGTTTGTTATATTCCTGATTAAACAACGCGATTAAAGGTGACTTCATGGGACAAGCCCAACTAATAATCATCACAGCATTGTCGCTACTAGCTTTTGCTGCTAACTCAATCATTACTCGACTCGCCTTAGAAGAAACCGCCATTGATGAGGCCAGTTTTATTTTATTAAGAATTGGCTCTGGCGCGTTGTTTCTCTTCTTATTCTTAAGCGTTAAGTTGTTAACATCTGAAATTTCAACCTTAAAAAAGTGTCAGTCGATCATAAAACCAGGATCTTGGCCTGCCGCATTAGCTTTGTTTAGTTATGCCGTTAGCTTTACCTATGGTTACGGCATGATTGCTGCTGGCACGGGTGCTTTATTACTGTTTGGTACAGTGCAAATAACAATGTCGGTCATAGGCTATCGCGAAGGTGAACGACTTAACTTTATACAAGTATCAGGTTTTATTTTTGCTCTTTTGGGTTTGGTAATATTAATGTTACCTGGCTTAACGGCCCCCGCCCCTGTTGGCTCGTTATTAATGTGTATTTCAGGCATGGCGTGGAGCATTTATTCACATCTGGGCCGAGCAGCAAAAAACCCGGCGCAAGAAACGACAGGCAACTTCATTAAAGCTTTACCTATGGCTGTAATATTATGGTTAATTAGCCATGGCTACGAAAGCTTTAGTTATTTATATCTAGATACCTTAGGCATTACTTACGCGCTACTATCAGGCATTGTTACTTCAGGCATTGGTTATATCATTTGGTATAGCGTATTACCGGGGTTAAAAGCAATACAAGCCGCAATTGTGCAACTAAGTGTTCCTGTCATAGTAACACTCGCTGGTGCGATATTACTGAGTGAAGAAATTACCCTACGTGTAGTACTCGCTGCTATCGCTATTCTATCCGGTACCATTTTAGTGCTAACTTGCAAAAAAAGTAAGCCAAACCTTGGCAAACACTAGCCCAATTAAATAGCCCTGAGAACTCAGTGAGAAAAAAACTCATTTAATTATCATTTCGATTTAAATTCAGGCTAAATAATTTAGCTAACAAATATCAACTAGCTGTAACTTCGTAATCACATCGTATAACTACCTACTTTTTAACATTTAAGCGTATTAAATTTCGTTATAACCGAACACATCTGCATTATATTCTAAAAAACTCTAAGCTAATATCATTTTAGTCTTAAGGTATTTTTCTATCATGCAATTTATTTAACCCTGCCCTTGAGCAGGCAAATTTGCTTAACATTTGTTAATGCAAAGTAACTTTATGTAGATTTATTATTCAACTTGTAATTTTTTGACATCATATATTTATGGATAATATACAATATAACGTATATAAGTGTAATTGTACTTCTGGTTGTTCGCTTAAAAAACACCTACTGCTGACGAGTAAAAAGTATAAAAGGAATAAGTCAGGTTAAGGAATAAATCAAAAAAATAACAACTTAAAAACATATAAAACAATAAGATAAAACTACAACAGGTATAACATAATGATTACATCACTTTTTAAACCACAACAAACACTAACAGCTATCGCTGTTGGTACTGCGTTAATGTTATCTATGCCAAGTGCGATGGCAGCAGATACTGGCCTGGTTAAAGGCCACATTATTAATGCACATGGCACTGCCCTTGCTAATGCCACCATCACGTTGAAACATAAAAAGAAGGGTTTAACGTTCACCGTTCAAACAAACGACAAAGGTAATTACTCACTACGTAATGTACCTGTTGGCGAATATAATATAACTATCGTTAAAGATGGCTTTAATGGCAGTGAAGAGCCAAACATTCGTGTCAGCATTGGTCAATCTTTAATCCTTGATGGTCAATTAATCTCTGATAATGCAAGCAGTGAAGACATTGAACGTATTGCCATTACAGGCAGCAGTATTCGTCGTGTTGATTTAGCTTCATCAACGGGTGGGGTTACTTTCGACCAAGAAGATCTTGATAGAATGCCGGTCGATAATGGCTTTGAAAACATTGCTTTACTTGCCCCTGGTACAGGTGCTGCAGGTGGAGATAATTTTGAAGGCGCTTCAAGTTTTGGCGGTTCATCGTCTGCCGAAAATGCTTATTACTTAAATGGTCTTAATATTACAGGAATTCAAACCGGCTTAGGCTCTTTATCAATACCATGGGAAGCGCTTGCTCAAACAGAAGTCAAAACTGGTGGTGTTAGTCCTGAATTTGGTGGCGCTTTAGGCGGCATAGTTAATGCGGTATCAAAGTCAGGTGATAATGAATTTAAATTTGGTGCTCAAGTACGTATCGATCCATCATCGTTACGCGATAATCATGATACCGTTTACCTAGCTAACGGAAAAGGTTCAACCTTTCAGACGACTAGCAGTGACAGCGATCAGTATACCGAAGCAAGACTTTGGGCAAGTGGTGCATTAATTGAAGATGAATTATTCGTTTATGGTCTATTTGAGCCAACTAAAGAAGATCAAGATTACTCATGGCGTTCTAATTCTACCAAAACGAATCGTGTACGCGAATCAGATCGTTGGTTTGTAAAAGCTGATTGGTTTGCTACTGAAAACCATTCATTTGGTTTTATGGCAATGAATAATAAACGTACTTGGGTTAGTAAAACTTATGCATACGATTCAGTCACTGATGTTGTTGGCGAAAGACAGGGCGTTGATTCGCCAGGTGAAGATGGTGGTCAGTTATATAGCTTCAACTACAATGGTTATATCACTGATAACTTGAGTGTTTCTGCTGTTGTTGGTCGTGTTATCGAAGAAGAAAACACCACCCCTGGTTCACTAAATCCAAGGGTTGTGGATGACACTGACGGTGAGGTGACATTAAGTCAGCATACCAACAGTACCGTGAACCAAGCAAAATTTACCCGTAACCAAGCTCGAATGGATTTTAGTTTAGACCTTGAAGAGCATGCTGTTACTTTTGGTGTGGATTATACCAATGTTGAAGTAGAATATTTATCAACTCAAAATGGTGTAGGTGAAGCATTGGGTTGGTGGAAAGTAGCCATTGCTGGTGTCGATGATCGATCTCATGCGCCGGAAGGTGAAACGTATATTGAAAGACGTGTTCGTAATCGCTTTACTGACTCGGATGTTACCTCATTAGCTTTTTATGTTAATGATTCATGGCAAGCAACTGATGATTTAGTATTAAACATGGGAGTACGTGTTACTCAGTCTAACAATACTATGACCAGTGGCGAAAAATATGTTGATTTCAGTAATCAAATAGCACCACGTTTACAAGCTATCTATGACCTTTCTGGTGATGGCAGCTCTAAAGTATATGCGACTTACGGCCGTTATTTCCAACCTGTATCTGCGAACATGAATATTACTCAAGGTAGCTCTGCAACTAATGTCTATGATTATTATGCTACAGATCAACTTGACGCTAATGGTTATGTAAAATTACTTGATGATGGTTCACCAAGTCGTGGCGCAACTTATCGCGATACATATATTAACCAAGATACCACTGGAGATTCAGCTGGCGCAATTGCTTCTACTTCGTTAGACCCTATGTACTCTGATGAATTCACTATTGGTTATCAACAAGAAATATTTGACACCATGACTTTTGGTACGCGTCTTATTTGGCGTGATTTAGGTCAAGGCATTGAAGATAGTGATATCACCACACCATTAAATAAAAAACTAGCTGAATTAGGTTATGACGCTGTTGGTGGCACGTGGATACTACACAACCCAAATCAGAGCTCAACAATCGTTGATGATTTTGACGGTAATCCTGATAACGGTTATGAAAGCGTTACTTTATCTCCAAGTGAATTACCATTTGATTCAATGGAACGTCATTATGGAGCACTAGAGTTGACACTTGCTGGCGCTGTTACTGATGAATTACGTATTTTTGCTTCTTATACTTTATCTAAAAACTGGGGTAATACCGAAGGTTTAGTTAAAACAGATAATAACCAAGCCGATCCAGGTTGGACAACGTCGTACGATTATGGCGATATTATGGACCACGGTTACGGTTTATTGCCAAATGATCATACTCATGTATTCAAGCTAAACGGTAGTTACGATATTACTGAAGATCTTAGCTTCGGTTTTGTTGGTAGCATCAGCGAAGGTCGCCCACTAAACTACCTTGGTCGCCATCCAAAAAATGTAGATAGCTGTACAACAGGTAATGTTTGGGATGCTTGTGAAGGGTATTATGGTCATTCAAGCTTTTACGATGAAAATGAGAACCCAGCTAAACGTGGCTCTAAAGGTAATTTAGATTGGCTTACTAACGTTGATTTATCTCTTACTTATAAAACTGAGATAATGGATAGTGCTTTATCATTTAAAGCAACTGTGTATAACGTATTAAATAGCGACACTGCGACAAATGTTAACGAAACAAGAACCAAAAATAGTAATACGACTGCGAACGGTTTAATCGCTAACCCTGATTACGGCTCTGTGACCGATCGTCAAACTGAACGTTATGTTTCTTTTGTCGCTCGTTACGAGTTCTAATAAACATCATTTAACTTACGCTAATTTACTTTAGAAAAATAAGTTAAATAATTTAAAAGCCGCTCAACTGAGCGGCTTTTTTATGCCTTAATAAATAAACTAACAAACAAACCGCACCTAAAAAATATACTAGACATTCAGTCTCATAAAAAATCTAGCACAAGCTATCGCACCAAACTCACATTCAACTCAAAAACACTGTTACAACTAAACTATAAAAACAGAAATAAACCCGAACTAAATTCACCTTGTAACACAAAAGTAATCTTATATTCATAAAAACACTAAGCTAATAGCATTTTATTCTTAAAAAACAAAATGACATGAAATTTATTTTAATTCTGCTCTAACTCAGCTATTTCCATAGCTTTTTCTTCATACAAAGTGTTCAAGCTAGCTAACACACTCGTATACGGCGAATTTCGTAGATAAAAAAATTGTAGATAATATACAATATAAGTTATATAAGTAGTACCTAGTAACACTAATTAACCTTTTTAAACGGTTAAATACAAAAACAACATAAATGGGTATTACAATGTCAAAAAATATTACAAGTGGTTTTAAGCCACGTAAATCATTACTAGCACTCACTATTGCATCAGCAGTGGCTTTTGCACCTAATACCGTATTGGCTGCTGATGAAGCTGCTGAGACAGAAGAAGTAGAACGCATTGCCGTTACGGGTTCTCGTATTCAACGTACAGATCTGGAAACAGTAAAACCCGTAACAATAATTTCAGCAGCAGACATTGCCGCTACAGGTTTAAATGATATTGCCAGTGTCTTAGCGCAAAGTGTCTTTAACTCAGCTGGTAGTGTCGTTGGTGCATCAAACAATTCATCAGGTAACTTCTCATCTTCTGACATGCGCGGTTTAGGCTCAAACCGTACCTTAACTTTAGTTAATGGTCGCCGTGTTGCTGGCTCTGCAGCATTATATGGAACAAGTACTAACTTAAACTTGATCCCAGTAGAAGCAATTGAACGTATTGAAATTTTACGTGACGGTGCGTCTTCTATTTACGGCTCTGATGCGATGGGTGGTGTTATTAACATCATCACTAAAAAAGATTTTGAAGGCTTAGGTATTGCGATTAATACTGCTGTTCCGACCCAAGGTGGTGCGGAAGAATACGGTGCTTCAATGACTTTTGGTACGTCGACAGAACGTAGCTCATTAATGTTCATCATTGAAAATCAACAACAAAAAAGCCTTAAGGGTGGTGAACGTGATCACCTAGATGCAGAATTTAACCCAACCCGTATAAGTTCACGCTATTCTCCTTGGGGAAGTTACCAAAAAGCAAGTGACGACTGGATACACCATCCAAGCCCTACTTGCCCTGATGAAAACCTATATGAACGTTCTGATGGCAGCACTAGCTGTAGTTATGACGTGCAAGATGGTAAGTATTATTTACCTAAACGTGATAAAACGTCTGTTTTCTCCAATTTCACCTATGAATTAACAGATGAATTAGACTTTTACTCAACCTTTCTATATACGCAAGATTCTAGCTTCTCTTCTGCTACGCCTATGTGGGCACAAGGTTACATGAGTGAAGATAACAGCTTTAACCCTACTTTTGGTACAGATAATCCAGAAGAAATATATTACATGACTTACTTAGAAGGTTCGGTTCCGCGTGAATTTACTTTCGAGAGTCGCTTATTCGATGTTAATACTGGATTTAATTACAATATAGATGCTGGTACTTTATCGGTTAACTTATCGTACAGCGAAGACAGCTTTAACCAAAAATCTGAGTTTTACCTCATTTCAGATAATTTCCAGGAAGCCGTTGATTCTGGTCTTTATAATCCATTAACACCCGGTGGTGGTGCATTAGCAACAGAAGAAGTACTAGATACTTTCCGTCACACGCAAAGCCGTGAAGGTGAAAGTATTTCTCAAGGCATTAATATTGATTGGGCCGCAGTATTACCTTTTGAATTGCCTGCCGGTGAAATTGGCTATGCAGTAGGTGTTGAATATCGTTCACTTAGCGTGCGTGATGAGCAAGACAGTCAATCTAATTCAGGTAACATAACTGGTGCCTATGGTGGTGATACCGTTGGTGAACGTACCTATAAGGCTATGTATTTAGAAACTGAAATCCCTTTAACTGAAGATTTAATTTTAACAGCTGCCACCCGTTATGATGACTATAGTTTGCCAAATCAGGGCCAATTATCTAGCAGTGCAGGTCTTCGATATCAAGCCTTAGATAATTTAGTGGTACGCGCATCTTTTGGCGAAGGCTTCCGAGTTGCCGATATAGCTGAAGTTCAAGGTGATGAATCTGTAGGTTATTATAGTGTTGTGGATACTAAATATTGTAATCCTGTACCTATGGCTGAACGCGCTACTTCTGATTTATGTGACACAGTAAATATCCCAGTACGTAGCTTCTCAAATGCGGATCTTGAGCCTGAAATATCAACTCAATACTCGACAGGTTTAGTGTGGGATATCACTGAAGATGCGGCGTTTACTCTTGATTATTGGACTATTGCAATTGAAAACCAAATAACATCTATTGGTGCTACCACGATTCTAGATGAAGAATATTTAGGTAATCTTGGTAATTATCAAGGCTTATATGTAAACCGAGACCTAACAGAGAAAAGAGAAGAAGAAATTCAAGAAATTGGTTCAACAACAACTAACTACTTGGGTTTAGATACTTCAGGTGTTGATGTTACCGTAGCGACCACATTCGATTTAGGCGGTGTGGGCGAATTAACCTTTAACTTTGAAGGTAGCTATGTCCTAGAATATGAATTTCAAAAAACAAGTACTGACCCGGTTTATGATTATGTAGGTTATTATGGACAGCCTGAAATGCGTGCTAATTTCAGTATTGGTTATAACTACGAAGATTTAAACAGTTTTATAACAGCGCGTTATATTGATGGTTACAAAGGCGAAACACCTGAAGAAGAAGCGAATGGTGAAGAATGGATTGATGATCCTTCTCTAACAACCGTTGATATTGGTGTGCGTTATAATTTTGGTACTGTCGGTGAAGTAAGTCTTATTGTACGTAATATGTTCGATAAATTACCGCCAATTAACACCGATTATACTCAAGGCTATAACGCCAGCTTACACAGCATCATTGGTCGTACCGTTCAGCTAAGTTATAGAGCGACATTCTAATATCGTTTAACTCGATCATTTGATCGTTTGTTCAGGACAAAACCCAAACATTCAGTTGTTTGGGTTTTTTTATAAAAGTAAAAAACAGGAAATTAGGCCTAGGCTTCAAAACAGTTCATCATGAGCGCCTAGAAACATTAACTGTGGTACTTCTGTTATTTACTCTTGTTTCGCCATGATTGATGTAATCAATACTACAAACAGGGCTGTACATAAAGACAGTGTTCGAACTATAATTAAATTTACCATCACTTACCACAACAGCTCGCATAACATTGAAACTCTACATTGCCGAAAAGCCAAGTTTAGGCCGCGCGATTGCCGCTGCGTTACCTACACCACATAAAAACTGTAAAACTCATATCGAGCTAGGTAATGGTGATGTCGTTAGTTGGTGCATTGGTCATATTTTAGCGCAAGCCGATCCTGAAGATTATGATGTCGAACTAAAGAAATGGCGTATGGAAACCCTGCCAATTATTCCCGAACAATGGCAACTCAAACCAATAAGTCGTACTCGATCGCAACTCACCGTACTGAGAAAGCTAGTTAAACAAGCTGATGAATTGATTCACGCAGGCGATCCTGACAGAGAAGGACAATTGCTGGTTGATGAGGTTATTGATTACCTCAAGGTATCGAAAACAAAAAAATCCAAAACAAAACGATTACTTATTAGTGATTTAAATTTACCTGCGGTTAAGCGTGCACTGACCTCATTAAAACCGAACAGTGATTTTATGCCCTTATCTATTTCAGCATTAGCTCGTTCGCGCGCTGATTGGCTTTATGGTATTAACCTCACTCGTGCTTATACCCTACAAGGACAGAAAAACGGCTATAACTCAGTGTTATCTGTAGGACGTGTGCAAACACCTTTATTAGGTTTAGTGGTGAGGCGCGAGCAAGAAATAGCCAACTTTGTCAGCAAACCTTTTTATGAAGTACTCGCACATATCAGCTTAAACAAAAATGAGCGCGTTAGTTTTACCGCAAAATGGCAACCTAGTGACAGTTGTCTGCCTTATTGTGATGAAGAAGGCCGAGTATTAGTCAAAGCCTTAGCGAATAATGTGGTTAACCGTATTACCAACCAACCAGCTGTGGTCGATAACGTTAAAACTGAACAAAAACAGCAAAATGCTCCACTGCCTTTTAACTTATCACAATTGCAAATCAGTGCAGCTAAGCAATTTTCTATGAATGCTAAGCTGGTCTTAGATGTCTGCCAAGCATTATACGAGCGACATAAGTTAATCACCTACCCTAGATCAGATTGTCGTTACTTACCCAAAGAACAACTGAAACAATCCAGTGGCATAATTGATATGTTATCCAGCACTGATTTACCCTGCGCTCCACAAGCTAAAAATGCTGACAAAACTATTACAAGTTACGCATGGAACGATAAAAAAATTACCGCGCATCACGCGATTATTCCGACAGAAAAATCACCTCAAAATATTAATTTAAATACTTTTGAGAAAAATATTTATTTATTGATAGTTCGCCAGTACTTAGTGCAGTTTTATCCTGCTCATATTTTTGGCCAAACCAAAGTCACTTTAACCATTGCTGGCGGAATTTTCACGCGTACAAGTAAAGTAATATTACAACAAGGTTGGAAAGTATTATTCCCACCTTCAAATAAAGAAAAGCCAAGCAAAAACAAACAAGACGATGAAACAAATAGCCAAACACTACCACCACTCATTAAGGGGCAAGTATTACACTGCCCACAGGGTGAGTTAGTCGAAAAACATACCTCGCCACCCCAATCATTTACCGATGCAACACTCTTGGCAGCGATGACAGGGATTTCCCGTTATGTTACCGATGCTAATATTAAAAAAGTACTCAAAGAAACCGATGGTTTAGGCACTGATGCTACCCGAGCAGGCATTATAGATTTACTATTCAAACGCAGTTTTTTACAACGTAAAGGCAAAGCGATAACAGCAACAGATATCGGTATTACCTTAATTAATGCCCTACCTGAAATGGCTACCCTACCGGACATGACTGCGCAGTGGGAAGCAACCTTAACGGCAATTAGTGAAAAAAAATCAAGTTATGTTAGCTTTATACAACCGTTAGCCAATACGGTGACTGACATGGTTTATGGCGCTACTCAGCAATCATTTTCTGGATTACCAAAAGTTGCTTTTAAACCAAGACGAAGCAGTAGAAGCAAAAGTAAGTTTCCTGCTAAATCAAATGCTAGTTTAAAGAAAAAAGCAGTAGGGTTATAGTATCAGTGCACAGCCACTTGCCAACTGGTATAGTAAATACCATCAAGATAGCTAAAAATAATATTGAGAAAATAACATGATTATCCTGCAAAATGCGATGGAAAAAAGCAACTTATATAAAGTTGATGGTTATGGTGTAAAAAATTACAACTATGGTGCAATAGGCTTTCTTTCTTTCTCATTATTTGCGTTACTCAATGCTGGCCTAGGTTATGTTACCTTTATTGCCGAAGCGGGTGTGACGGGATCCCCAGTACAAAGTTATGTCGATGCGATTTGGCTTATGCTAATGTCATCAACTACCATTGGCTTCGGTGATGTTTATCCTATTACCTTCATCGGTCGTGCAGCGGTTTTCACCATGTTTATTTTAGGTGTTGGTATTTTAGGTGGGGCCGGCGCTATCTTTGCTAATAAGATTTTCGGTTTTGCTGATACCAACATAAAAAATAGAGAATTAAGACAACAGAATGAGAGTATCATTCAACAAAATAACGAAATTCATAAAAAGTTAACCGCCCTCGAAGAAAAGTTAGAACATTTAATTAAATAGAATAAAATGTTAAAGAGGTCAGTTTTTAATTCACGCATTGATAAGTAAAATTATTATGAAGCTTCTCTGTTACTGCTTTTTTATTATTACAGCTTTTTTTAATTTTTCTTTCGCGGAAGCTAATGAATTGAAGGTAGCGGTATTTCTTGAGCCACCTTATGTTGATTTAGTTGACAATAAATTGGTCGGTGAAAACATTGAAATATTAAATCTATTAGCTAAATCGATTAACCTAAAGCCCATTTTTATTCGTTGCCCACCAGTACGCTGCTTAACTATGATTAAACAAGGCTACGCAGATATAATGTTAGGTTTGAGTAAATCACCTTCAAGAGAAAAAGACCTTATATTTATTAACCCTCCTTATTTCATACAGGAACAACCCTTACTATTTTTCACGCTTAAAGAAAAACAACTCGCTCTAAAAGACTTTAGTGATCTTACTCCTTTGCTCGTTGGTACATTACGGGGCGCAGCGTATTTCCCTCTATTTGATAACAATACAACTATAAAAAAAATAGAACTAACATCAAGGCAACAGCTGGTTAATATGCTACTAAAAGGTCGTATAGATACTTTTTTAGAGCGAGAAGAGACCGTATTACCTTTGTTATCGGCTGAGAACTATCAAGATAAAATTACCATTGCAGATTTTCAGTATGACAAAGCGATAAATAGCTATATTGTCCTTTCTAGACACTCAAAAGTTAAACGTTACGCAGCTAAATTATCTCAAGTATTAGCGAAAGCGATAACTGACGGTACTATTGAAAAAATTAGAAAGGCAAACCGAAAAAGATATCAAAAAAACTAACTATTCACTAAAACCTAATCACATAGACCCTAATGCACTATCTTCTCTATAGTTGGTGATTATATTTTGGTTTCGATTAAAGCGGAGAATGATCTTTCTCCATCGAAATACCTTAGTTTACCACTTTGCGAAATAACCACTCCAATGGCCCAAGCTTGAAATATTTAAGCCAAATAACACTGAAAGTTACTCCACAAAAACAGAAGATTAAAGAACTCAATAAAGAGAAATCTATAGTCTGGTTATTTAGCCTATTTATGCCATCCAGTACGCCCATCCCTAATATGACATGTGCGACATAGAGAGTTAAAGACAGCTGACCCGTTTGGCATAGCCATATATTAATATTACTTGATCTAAACTTATCTGAAAAATACAAACAACCAACCAGAATGATACAAGCTGAACTAGCAGAAGAAATAATATATTGAGGAAAAGGAGGTATTATAGAAGTAGAAAAAAGCAACACAGCATCTTCCTGCGAAACACCAAACCCTGAGCCATATCCGATATAAAGTCGAACTGAGTAAAAGAAAGTTTCAGTAGTTATTAAGGTGATAGCAGACCATAAAACTAATCTATTTCTTGTAGACGTTTGGCATAGGTCGACTCTCCCCAGCCACATCCCAAATATAAGAAAAGCAGCCCAAGGGAATATGGGATGATAACCATTAAAAATAATATGCCTTACCATCCCATCGAAAGACCATAGGTTCATATATGTTAAGGTAGACCAATCCCAGTTTTTATCATAATCAAAGAACAACATCAAAACAGGAAAAGATAACGTAATCACAACAGCCACAAACAATAAGAACCGAGCACTAGCCATAAAGAGTGTCGCTGCAATCAAGAAATAAAATCCATAAAAATGCAGTATATCGGCTTCCCAAATTGGCGTGTACATCAGTCCAATAGTGATAAGTAATAACGCTCTTTTTATTAGAGACGTTCTACTCCTACTCACAATAGTTATATTTCCCAGTTTTCGGGCTTTATTTGTTAAAAATGTAACGCCAATCCCTGCAAGAATGACAAAAAGAGCAGATGCCCGTCCTTCAAGTAGCGCAGAAAGCCAGCTCAAAAGTTCGCTGCCCGTTTCAGAATTCATCGCTATTTTGAAATTAACGATAACCATCCCGAAAATTGCTAAAGCTCTAGCAAGATCGAACCCCATAACTCTTTGCTTCATAAATGATCCTTGGCAAGCTAGCGCTGTATTTAGTGGTTTGTTTACTGCAATACATTTTTAGCTTGGTGAAACTCGCAAGATAAAATCCATTTCCATAAGGAATTTTTAATTCACCGGCTAATTGGACAGTAGAGTTAATACCAGAAAAAGGTACTTTTCCTTTCTAGAATTCTGGTTCTGGGTTTTGATGCATTCGATGGCAAGAGCACATTATTTCACCATCATCACGTGCCCACTCATCGTAAATGCCACCAAATGTGCAACCTTCTTTAATAGCCTTACACTGTTGGGGATTTACGCCATTATCTCCACCTTTATATGCACAACCCGCTAGTAATATTATTATTAAAAACAATGCTTTTTTCACTATTTGTCCTTGAACGTAATATCTATTTAAAAGAGGAATTCAAATATAGGGTGACGAAAACAAGCAATTGTTATTATTTGTTCAAGTAACCCGTTATATTTTTTATTATAACGAAACAGGGGTGCACTTGAATGTTCTGATTATGTTTTGAATATGTAAGAAACAGTAAGGAAATTTACAAAGTACAGCCATCTAAAAAGTGCTCACTTTTTGACACTTTTCTTATTTATAACACCTCTACATAACACCTTTATATAACAAAAAAGCGCATCAACTTGCGTTAATGCGCTTATCATTTTGTTTAGTCTTAAGAACGTATGGCTAATGCTTAAGGTTAATTCTTAAGACTAATCCTTAAGACTAAGTCTCACTACTTAGCCGTATATTTTTCTAACCACTTAAAGACTTCTTCATACCAAACCACTAAATTATCTGGCTTGCGAATATGGTGGTCTTCATCTGGAAACATCACTAAACGGCTATCAATACCTTTACGTTGCAAGGTAGTAAAAGCACCTAAGCTTTGTGCGTAAGGCACGCGGTAATCTAACTCACCTTGAATCACTAACATCGGTGTTTGCCAGTTATTAACAAACGCCGCTGGATTAAACTTAGTGTAGTCAGGGCTTATTTTTCCTGTAGCTTTAGTATCAGCACTACCACTTTCTTTGCCCCACGAAGAGCCGCCCATATCATATTCAGGGAACCATAACTCTTCAGTAGATTGATAAAAGCTTGGCATATCGTATAAACCCGCGTGATTGATCAAACACTTAAAACGTGTAGGCCAATTTCCGGCAATCCAGTTCATCATATAACCACCGTAAGACGCACCTAATGCACAAGCATTATCACCATCTAACCAAGGCAGGTCTTTAACAATAAAGTCTAATCCTTTTTGTAAATCTACCAATGGCTTACCACCCCAATCACGACTGATTGAATGGGTGAACTCTTGTCCATACCCTGTAGAACCATGGAAGTCTACCATCACGACCGCATAACCTTGCGCTGCCCATAATTGTGCATTCCAACGGTAATGGAACATATTACCAAAACTGCCTTGTGGGCCACCGTGTACTAAAAAGGCGATAGGATATTTTTTACCTTCTTCAAAGTTAGCCGGTTTTAACCAGTAACCATGCACTTTTTCATCATTCCAACCTTGAAAGCTAAACTGCTTATAATCAGCAAATTGAACCTGAGCCAGTTTATCTTTATTAATATGAGTGAGTTGCTTTAACTGATTACCGTCGTTATCAATAGAGAATATATCTTGAGGCGCCGCTAACGTATGACGAGTGAAATAAAGGTTATCACCAAAACTATGCACATCACCATTACTACCGACATTCGCTACTTCACGTACCTCATTAAACTCAGGAGTGATTGCAAAAATACTTTTTTGACCAACATTTTGCGCAACAACGTAAAGTGTTTTATTGTCCGGTGCAAATGACATACTGCTAACAGAACGATCCCAATTTTGCGCAACAGCACGTGTTTTACCGTTGCGATTATCACGTAATTGCAGGGTAAATTTATCGGCTTCATAACCTGGCGTTTTCATTGCTTTATAAGCTAAGTAACGACCATTGGCAGAATAAATCGGGCTTGCATCCCACGCTTTATTATCTTGAGTAATATTCACTAACTCAAACGATGTTTGTTTTTCTGTAAGAGCGACCTCAAAAATATCAAAGTTAGTTGTCCAAGCATGATCTTTTGCCGCGTCAGCGTTTGAAGAGTCTTTGGCAGAAAATGCGATTGATGTCGCTTTAGGGTGAAGTGATACTTGCGACATACCGGCAAAATCGCTTTGCCAATTTGGCATAATATCTTGTGCTTGCTTTAATAGGCCTTGGTCATTACTGTAAGCAACAAATAAATGCTCTTTATAATCTGTCGTCCAAGTATCCCAATGACGAACCATCAAACTATCATAAGCACGAATATTATATTTTTTCTCTTCATCTACTTTTTTAGCTGCTACGGTACAAGCTAAATCAGCACAACCCGGCAATACCGTAAAAGACAACGCAAATACTTGGCCATTTTTGGACGGTTTAAAGGCATTCACATCCAATGGAAAGTCTGAAATTTGTTTAGCTTCACCACCCGTTAACGGCAATTGCCAAATTTGAGAACTACCACTGCGTGATGATAAAAAATAAACGGATTTAGCATCATCAGCCCAAATAACATTATGTTCTGATTTTTCATGGCTAGTTAACTGGCTAACTTTACCTGTTTTAATGTTCTGGCGATAAAGGTGGTTATCTGTAGAGCTACTGCCTTTTTTCAGACCATAAATTAAGACATCACCCTTAGGGGATAAAGTGACATCATGAAGCTGATTTAATTCATTTAATGTTTCAACAGTAAACACATCAGACTTCGCTGTTGCATCCGCTGTTACCGCCACTGACATAAATGATAGGGCAGCAAGTTTAAGTAATTTTTTCATACTATTCTCAGGTAATTTCAAACCCCGAAAGAATATACAATCTACCTAATTTACACAATAAAATAATAGAATGGTCTTTGTAAATCAGCGTACCTATTTGTTAACTGCGTACACTGTTTTATACGTTTTTCAACATAGCCGACAAACCACGGTGGACGTCACCGAAATACCTGTCTATTATTTAACCGACTAAATGGAAGTAAACCATCTCTTTTATGATGGCAGTTAGAAGATATGGCACATATACCCAAGCGACTTTAGGTATATACCCTTTACTACTCAAGATGCATGTTTGAGAGTGCACTTTGGATGGTAACGGGTATAAATATCACTTAACACAAAAGGAATTATCATGATTAACAAAATACTTTTACTTTTTATTACCCTCGCATTTTGCCATTTTCAGGCAAATGCTAGAACACAATTACCCACTATTTCTTATATCAGTATCCCGGTACAAACACCGACTGAAAATTGGCAAGTATCCGCTCAATATCGCGTACCCAAAATCAGCACATCTACGCCACTGCCCGCGGTCATTATTTTGCATAGCACCGCAGGTATTGATAGCACCGGAAGCTTTTATGCTAAAGCGCTTAACAGAGTTGGCATTGCGACACTTGAGCTAGATTTATGGGGTGCAAGAAACTTACAAGGAGGTAGCGCAAACCGACCCGCTTCCCCTCAAGAAACCTTACCCGACGTTTTTTCTGCCTTAGCCTACTTGTCACAAAATCCGAATATTGATGCTGCTCGTATTGGTGTTATAGGCTTTTCGTGGGGAGGAGTGCTTTCTTTATTAACAGCTACAGAACAATACATGTCGATGACTGGCGCGCCTTTTCGTTTTGCTGGGCACGTAGCCCACTACCCGGTTTGTTGGTTATTTAATAATGTCCCCGGATTTGAACTGTCTGGTTTAACCGGTGCGCCCGTTATGATTCAAACAGGTGACCGTGATGATTACGACCTTCCTGAAACTTGTCCGCTATTGGTCGAAAATTTAGCTGAGCAAGACAAACAATTTGTTGAGGTTAAAATGTACCGCAGAACCTATCACGCTTGGGATAGATTAGAATCAAAACTAGTCGTAGAAGACCCTTACTCTCACTTAGGCCAAGGTGGTCAAGTGACACTAGCGCCTAATTTTAGCAGCGCGATGAAATCTCGCTATAGAGTAGTAAACTTTTTTACTGAGTTATTTGAAATAGAATCTACTCACCATAGAAATAGTCATGAGCATGAGCATCAAAACGACGATTAAGAACAAAAACTCCATGTTATCTTAACAATAACATGGCGTTATAAATTTACTCTACAACAAGGTGTCAGCGACGTTTACTTGGCTGCTTGTTTAGCTTTTTTATCTGATTTTTGCTGGCGACGGCCTTCGATAAGGCCTTTCACCTCACCACCTATATGGCTTTCACCACGTTGCTCAGCTAACGAGATTTGACGTTGACGTTCAGCATAACGATTACGTTGTGCTTCAGATACTTTGTCATGACAACGATGACAGCTAACACCTTTAACATAATGCTCACCTTGCTTTTCTTCTTCCGTTAACGGAAAACGACACGCGAAACATTGATCGTATTGGCCTTGCTCTAAGTCATGATTAACCGCAACACGGCCATCAAAAACAAAACACTCACCTTCCCATAATGTTTCAGTACTTGGCACCTCTTCAAGGTACTTTAATATGCCGCCTTCAAGATGATAAACCTCTTCAAAACCTTGCTCTTTTAAGTAAGCAGTAGATTTTTCACAGCGAATGCCACCGGTACAATACATGGCAACTTTTTTGTGTTTGTTTTTATCTAAATTCTTTTCTACATAAGCTGGAAATTCACGAAAGGTTTCTGTATTCGGGTTAATAGCATTTTTAAAGGTGCCTATTTCAATTTCGTAATCATTACGGGTATCAACCAACAATACCTCAGGATCAGAAATTAACGCGTTCCAATCTTGTGGTTTAACGTAAGTACCGACCACTTGGTTAGGATCAATGCCTTCAATGCCCATAGTAACGATTTCTTTTTTCAACTTCACTTTAGTACGGTGAAATGGATTTTCTTCGGTATAAGACTCTTTATGAACAATGTTATCTAAACCCGGCTGCTCAGCTAAGAAAGTAAGTACCGTATCAATGCCTGCTTGTGGGCCAGCAATAGTGCCGTTGATACCCTCTGCCGCCAATAATAAAGTACCTTTAACATCAACACTGGTCATTTTATCTGATAATGGCTCACGTAACGCTTCAAACGTCTCTAAACGAACGAACTTATACAAGGCACAAATAGTAATAGTTGACGCGGTTTGTAATGTGGCAGGTGTCGATGTGGCAGTAGCCGATAACTTTTTTTCTGATGAACTCATGAGCTCTCCATTGAACTAGCTGGAACGTAAATCCAGTGCTATAGATTGATAAACAAAACAGAATCTAGATCCTGTTTTTTTGGGAGGCGAATTTTAGCAGAATTATGTGACAAAGAACATAGCGCAGAAAATAAGCAGAACTAAAGAAAAGTGAATAACAATTAAGTGAGAATAGAATACGGCTTAAAGTAACTTACCTGCCCATGACACTTCAACTGAATAATAAAACGAAAACCAGTAGCCCCCCCTATTAGTTAAGTCTCCTAGATGCAGAAATAATAATCGCCTAAAACGTAAACGTTTTTTATTGTTAAAAGAAAATATTGCCGTTACAGTATTGTGATTATAAATAAAGTTTAAAGACGAGTTATTCTACAAGCGCGTTAACATGAATGGAGTTATGTGGTGAGTAATGCGGATTTTGAATATGGACCTGTTGCTCGGGGCATTTTTATAGCAATGATTTGGCTTGTTGTCTTAATTGCTTTAACTACCCCTTTTCTATTAGTTATCTATTTACCATTTTTGATATTTTTAGGTTTAGGCCTAAAGCCTTTTCTAATTAGCACAGGACTAGCACGCCAATACCAAGCATTTTCTGCTAAACGTTCAGATCGAATAAACGAACAATTAAGACAAGGAAGTTACACGAGAAATGGCCAAAAAATGGATGCCCGTGATAAGCACCTTGAAGTTATGAGAAAAAAGATGATGCCAAAGGAGTAGCGTGTAATTAAGTTCATGCTATAAGCAAATTAACAGGACTAAAAACAGTGGGCTGTTCGCTCCATTTTAACCAACCATTAATTAGCCTGTTATTTGGGCGTTAGCACTACCAAAAGGAATGTCGATGAAATCTAGAATATTAATCATAATACTAGGGATAGTGTTTTTAGCTTCATGTAGTTCGATAGTAAGCCAAAATACTGGAAAGAAAACGCAATCGAGTAGTTTGATGGATTTTCTCTATCCAGATGAAACAAGCCGCTCTAAACATAAACCAGAAATACCTGTTTTAAAATTACCCGTTAAAGTAGGTTTAGCTTTTGTCCCTTCTAAAAATTGGCAACGTGATGGGATTCATAGTAAAGATCAAATAGAACTCCTTGAAAAAGTTAAAAAATCATTTCTCAAATATGATTATATTGATCGAATTGAGGTTATACCTAGAACATACCTACAAGGAGGCGATGGTTTTACGACTCTAGAGCAAGTTGCAAGGTTATATGACGTTGATGTTATGGCTCTTGTTTCATACGATCAAGTAACTCAATCACTTGAAAATAATGCAGCGTTGCTCTACTGGACAATTGTTGGGATGTATGTCATTCCTGGAAATGAAAACTCTATTCAAACATTTGTTGATACAGCGGTTTTTGATATAAAAAGCAAAAAAATGCTTTTTAGAGCACCTGGTATAAATAAACTTGAAAAAAGAACTACTGCAGTAGGAATTGACGAAACTCTTGCTGAAAAATCATTAGAAGGGTTTGGCTTGGCCGTTACCGATATGTCAGCTAACTTGGATGCTGAGCTTGCTCGTTTTAAAACGAGAGTAAAAGAAGAAAAAATTGCAAAGGTTGAACATCGTAAAGGTCATAGTGGCGGCTCAATGAGTTATTATTTTTTATTTTTGGTGTTCGTAGTGCTAACAATAAAATCAATCAGGATAAAAAGCAGTTGGTTTTTTCTCCTGCGTTGCTAATTTTAATCAACTATTTTTTGCCTGTTAATTAGGCGTTGGCTTAGTCAATTTAAAGTTCGGAGCTTAATAAATGCAATTAACCGTTGGTACTGACTCAACTTGGTCGTTAAGAGCTTGGATATGTAGTCAATTAGCGCAACTCAATGTTGAAGTTAACGTAATTGATTTAACCAAATCAAATTATAAATCTGAGATATTTAAGCACTCTAAGACAGGTCTAGTGCCTTCCTTAAACCAAGGTACTTTTGTCATACACGATTCTTTGGCAATTGCTGAGTATTTCAACGAATGTTCAGGAGGGGCTCTTTATCCTGATTCAGGGCCTGAACGAGCTTTAGCGCGAAGCTTGTGCTTAGAGTTACACTCTGGTTTTATGAATCTCAGGTCACAATGTCCATTTTCTTTGGATCCAGTCGCTCCGCTATTAGCATTTAGTGACGACATAAAAAATGAGTTAACTCGAATTGAATCTATTTTTGAATTAGCGCAATTACCATTTATGTTTAACTCTGCGGGAGTCGTAGATGCATTTTATTGTATTCTAGCTTTTAGGTTAAAAGCATACGGAATAAACCTTCAAGGTAAAGCCGGCTCATATCAAAATAGCCTTTTAAATTGGTCAAACTTAAAGCATGCAATTAATCTGGCTAAAAGCTGGAAAAACGCATAACAATACGCCCTGAGGTAGACAACAATTTCAGTCCGTTTAATGCAGCATAACAGTTGCTTTTTTCTCCTTCGTCGCTTATTTTAACCCACTATTTTATTGCCTCTTAATGAGGTGTTGGTAAGGAAAAATTATGCACTCTCGAAAATCTCGTAGATTAAGAAAAAAGCTTTATTTAGATGAATTTTCTGTAATGGGAGTTGAATTAGATTGTAATTTAACTTGTAAGGATGAGTCTGAATTAGCAACAATAATGGATGACTTTTTTGTTTATGTTAACACGCTAAACTTGTGTATTGGCGGCGGTGGAGATCTGACTTCCTTTACAGGATTTATTTCTTCTCATGAACGTTATGGCTCAGTCTCTGAATTAGACATATCAAGCATCTCTACTTGGTTGAAAGGCCAAAATATCGTGTCAGATTTTACCCTTGGTAAACTTGTAGATGCTAACTATGGCATATAAGCTAATCAAGCAGGACTAAAAACAGTTGGCTTTTCCTCCTGCGCCGCTTATTTTAGCCAATAATTGTCAGCCCTTTATTGGGCTGTTATATTTCTATTGAGTAAGGAGAAAACAACGGGGGATTGTATTGGAATTCATACCTAGTTTACTGGCAGCTCTCGCTTTAGATTTTTTCTTGTATGCGACAGGAACTATTGTTTTACGAATTGTTTCTTTTGGTTTGTATAAGTCTACAATTTGTAGCTATCGTGAATTTAAGACGCTAAAAGCGAAATCGAATAAAGGCTTTTTTAAGCAATATTTTGTTGGGATTTTGTTTTATGCACTAATCATTTTTTTAATTGCTTGGTCTAATTAAACCAGATATAACAAGTCACTAAAGCGGGAAATGACATTAAGCTACTTTCCCCAACATTGAACTAACTATTACTTAGCCGCTTATTGTGTCTATACATTTCAAGAGGATTTAGCCTTTGTCAGAATTAATTAGCCATACCCCAATATGGGTTTTTGCCATTTTTTTTACTTTACTTTTTTTGGGCTTTATTCAAAGTAAAGAACGAGTTGTAAATGTTAAAACTGTTTTTATACTGCCTATAGCAATGATCACTTTCTCAGTCTTTGGTGTTTTTTCCGTGTTTGGAATTTCTATATTAACGATAAGCCTATGGATTATAGGCTTAGCCATAACCTTAATCATTGGTTTAAAACTAGCTTATCCTAAGTTAGTTAGCTTTTCTGTGCAAAGTAATAAATTAACCATACCTGGTAGTTGGGTTCCTCTATTTTTTATGATGGCTATTTTCTTTACCAAATATTTTGTTGGTTTTGCTGTAGCTAGAGAGCTCCCCTTGGTAAATGAACAGATATTCGTCGTATTACTCAGTTTAGTTTACGGTGCTTTTAGCGGTATTTTCTTATCCCGTAGCTGCGTTATGTTTAAAACAAGTAAAGCATCGGTATAAAAACTATAAGTTATTAAAGCAGGACAAAAAACAGTTGGTTTCTGCTCTTTTTTTCACATTTAGTAAGCAATGACTTGTAATGCTACCGCACATACAGCGAACATTTTTATAATTTTAAGGTCGAATCTAGTGCATCATTTAGTAGAAGATTTTATTGCCATGAACCAAGCAGGGTTGGTTCTTGAACTATGTGAAAAGTATTATGATGAAAATGTCATTATGCTTAATAATGGTCAAATTTTCGCTAGATCAAGGCGTGAATCTTATGACAAACAAAAAGGGTTTGTTGACTCAGTTAAAGAGTTTAACGTTAAATTAATATCACAAAAAATTGAAGGTAATGTTTCAGAGTTAATTTTCCATTACAAGATGATAGG
>Ga0105356_10000868_pt1 | contig 29416 bp, 28 predicted proteins | sample GOMGulsemesocosm_3_FD_83502 | JGI IMG/M metagenome (GOLD analysis project Ga0105356, IMG submission 83502) | Methane-oxidizing microbial communities from mesocosms in the Gulf of Mexico - GOM9D Gulf of Mexico | ecosystem: Environmental > Aquatic > Marine > Cold seeps | place: Gulf of Mexico... | reverse complement strand
TAAGCGTAGCCAATGCCACGGTGGGCAGCTTCGTAGTGGTCGATGGTGATACCTACACAGCCTTGATCACCCCAACGGGCGCGGCGGTGACGATCGATGTGGCTGCAGGTGTAGCGATTGATGTGGCGACCAATGGCAACACGGCGGCAACCCAGGTGAGCAGTGCCTTTGATAATACCCCGCCATCTGCTGCTACTTGTCTTGTTAGCCCTATCTCAGCCCGTAGCGGTGTAGCGTTGATTGCTACGTGTTCTGGTGTAGAAGTGGGTGGCTCGGTGTTAATACCTAATTATATCTGTGGAGCTGTTAATGGCGCAGGCGTCGTTGTTTGCACAGGCACATCAGGAACTGGAACGGGTGAGGTCGCTGGTGATGAAATTGCTACTACATATGATGTTGCAGCAAATACTTCAACTTCTGTCGTTGCATTTGTACTCGATAGTGATGGAGATGGTTTAGCTGATGCCATTGATACTGACGACGATAATGACGGCATTTTAGATGCGGTTGAAAATGCTGTGCCAGATTGCATAGGTGGTTTGCCGAATGACTGTGATGGAGACGGTGTCATTAATCGTCTTGATGCTGATGATGATAATGATGGAATTCCTACACTCGTTGAGGGAGCTGGAAATGTTGATGTAGCAACAGGCGATACGACGCCCAATTACTTAGATAGAGATAGTGACGGTGATGGAATTCCAGATGCTATAGAAAATGGTATTGGTAATATTGCAGGTGTTGTGATCGAGGATACAGATAGTGACGGTATATTGGATCATTTAGATTCTGATAAAGACGGTGATGGATTTTTGGACCTTGATGGAACCACACCGGTCAATGGCATTAATGTACTTAATATAGCGCCACGCGATACAGACAGTGATGGCCAGGCGGATTACCAAGACCTTGATACGGATAATGACGGCATCCACGATGCTGCTGAGGCTGAGTTGATTCCCCTTGTGGTCGGAGGGGTTATTTTAGATGCTGTTGATGGAGACGGCTTATCTGATGTTTATGATGTTGATGCTACAGGTGGTTCTGACCTGAACAATGATGGTATCGATGATACTAAGCTAACAACTTTTGATAATGATGCTGATGGCGTTGCTGATGTACGAGACCTTGATAGTGATAATGATAGTATTTTAGATGTGATTGAAGCGGGGGCTTTACAGGATGCTAATAACGATGGCTTCGCTGATGGCACCCTTGCCGTCGACCCTGAACAGAATGGGCCTATTGATAATGCTAGTCTAGTGATTGTGCCTGTTAATACTGTTTCTACAACACTGCCTGACACTAAAGCTGACTTTAGAAGTGTTGATAGTAACAATGACGGAACGACTGATATAGCGACGACTGCCAATGGGGCTCTAGATAGTAATAGTGATGGAATGATTAATAACACTATCGACCCTGATAATGACGGAATTGTAGGGAGTGTAGACAGAGCACCCAATGCCTTCGGTAATGCATCTACTGATACAGATGGTGATGGCGTTCCTGATTCATTAGATGCTGATGATGATAATGATGGCATTCCTGATACGGTTGAGGGCACTGGTGATACGGATGGTGATGGCGTGCCAGATAACTTGGACTTGGATACGGATAATGATGGTATTCCTGACGTGGTAGAAGCCTCTTTAAGCAGCTCAAATATAGATAGTAATCTCGATGGGCGTATTGATGCGGGTATTACTGGTATTGATTTTTCTAACCCTACGGATACAGACAATGATGGTATTCCTGACTATAAGGACTCGGATAGTGATGGCGATGGGATCAGTGATGTCATTGAGTCGCTGCAGAGTGATGTGGACGGAAATGCTATGCTAGATCCTACAGCAGATGTAGATGGCGATGGCTTATTAGATATTGTTGATCCAGATTTTGGCAGTACGCGTACTTCAATTCCTGATTTTGATGGTGATGGAGAGCCTAACTATCGTGATGCTGATAGTGATAATGATGGCTTTGACGATAGCCTAGAGAATGGTGATTTTGACGGTAACGGTGTGGTGGATCGTTTGCAGTTAGGTAAGCCACTAGAAACAGCCGTAGACGGCCACGGAGGGGGTGGTGGTAGTGCCAGTATATGGAGTATGTTTGCTTTACTGGTTTTAAGCCTACTTAGCTTTCAGTCGCGAGCGGCGCACCAGTGCGGGAGGTCGCTTACGATTAGCTTAACGGATGATTCATTAATTGAGGAACCCTTGGGTAATGACGATGAGCAATCAATTTTTAATGATTGTTGGTATATCGGTGGTGCTATCGGTCTAACCCATGTTGAACCTGAAGGGACAACAACAGGGGCAGGCGCTTTTAGCACTAATGATGATAGCGACACCGGATTTAAAGTTTACATTGGTAAGCATTTCAAACCTCATTGGTTTGCCGAGTTGGCTTACACTGATTTAGGCGGGGCTGGTTTGGGTAGCGCTAACCCTGCTATTGCGGCATTAATACCAGATGCTGAAATCACTTATAAGGTTCCCAATATTTCTGCAGGTTATTTACTACGTGAAGAAGATAAGGATTTAAATATTTTTGGTAAGCTAGGGTTAGGCGCAATCACGAACAAAACGACTGATGCAAGGGTGCCGTTTGACGAGCAGACGAGCATACAATTGATGTTAGGTCTGGGGGCACAGTGGCGCTTCGGCCACGGCTGGTTTGCTCGAGCCGAGTTAGAAAGCTATGACAAAGATGCACAATTTTATTCTTTAAGCATAGGTAAGTACTTTGGTGAGGATCGAAAATACCGCAAAAAAATAACTATGCCTGTTCCTGAACTGCAGCCAGAAGTTGTACTCACTTCGGTTGTTGAAGAAGCGGTGTGTAAGTTGTTTGAAGGTGGTTTTGAGGTTGTAAGCTTTCATACTGCATCGGCTGATTTGACAGAGGCCTCTAAGCAGACTTTGGATGATGTTTATCAGAAAATACAAGGCTACGATATTTTTGAGCTAGAGGTGCATGCGCACACGGATAACCAAGGTTTATTGAATAATAATTTGGCGCTATCAAATAAACGCTCCAACTCAGTTATGATTTATTTACAGGATAAAGGTGTAGACCCGCAGAAGTTAACAGAGTTTGGTTTTGGTGAGTATTGGCCGCTTGCGGATAATTCCAATAAGCAAGGAAAAAGCTTAAACCGCCGCGTTGAGTTGAAGCTAAATAAGCAAGTGTGTGGCGATACAAGTGCCGCTGAGGGAGAAGAAATTCTATCAGATGAACAGTTGAGTGTAATGGCGGTTACCCAGTTGCAAGCATGGGCCAGTGCTTGGAGTCAGCAGGATGTGCCAGCTTATATTGCTAGCTATGTTGATTTCTATACGCCGTTTAATGATCAGTCACATAAGTCCTGGTTAAAGCTACGTACTGCTAAAGTCACTAAGCCTAAAAACATAGAGGTGACTTTGTCTGATATTTCAGTGAGTATTTTAAATAAATATCATGCTACTGCAACATTTAAACAGGCGTACAAAGCGAATGGTTATAGTGACGAAGTGACGAAAAATATGAATTTAATCAGGGTCGGTAGTAACTGGAAAATTGCTAGCGAAGAGTCTGAACAGCAGAGGTAATACGGATAGGCTGAACAGCCCATCCGCATGAGCAACAAAAAAGCCCAGGCATTATGCTTGGGCTTTTTTGTGTACAGCTAAGCTTTTTACTTAAGCGCCGCCAAACAACTGGCGATCAATAAGGTCGCACAGACAGTGGATAACCACTAGGTGCATTTCTTGAATATGTGCGGTGACATCAGACGGAATGCGAACCTCGATGTCGGTGGGCAATAAAACCGGAGCCATAGCACCGCCGTCTTTACCGGTTAGAGCGATAACCGACATGCCTTTTTCGTGGGCGACTTCAATCGCCTTGATGACGTTGCCAGAGTTGCCGCTAGTACTGATGGCTAATAACAAGTCGTCGTTGCTGCCCAAGGCCTGGATTTGCTTGGAAAAGATTTCTTCGTAGCTATAGTCATTCGCAATTGAGGTAAGGGTGGAGGTATCAGTTGACAGGGCTATAGCAGGTAGTGGTGGGCGCTCCATAGAGTAGCGATTTAGCATTTCGGATGAGAAGTGCTGCGCGTCTCCTGCAGAACCACCGTTGCCACAGGACAGGATTTTGTTGCCGCTGGAAAGGCGCTGAGCACATAGTTGTGCTGCTTGAGAAATAGTTGGGACTAGGGTTTCTAGAGAACGTTGCTTGGTTTCAATACTCGCTTCGATGTACGCTGTGATGATGTTTTCCAGGTTCATTCCGGTGCTCCAAATATAATTACCGCTATTCTAAGAGAGTTTTACGCGGATAGCGAGTTGCTATCCCATGGCTACGACTCAAGTTGAAAGGCGTCTTTGATCCAGTTTATGTGTTCGCCCTCTATGGCAATCACATCAAAGCGGCAGGGGCTGTGCTGCCGTTGTGGGTGTGTCTGCAAGAAGCAGTGCGCGGTGGCGATGATTTTGCCTTGCTTTCCAGTGGATACGCTGGCCGCTGCGCCACCAAAGGACTGGTTTTTGCGGTAGCGGGTCTCAACAAAAACCAAGCAGCCATCATGCTCTACGATAAGGTCTATTTCGCCCTTGTGGCTGCTGAAATTGCGAGTAATAAGCTGGGCGCCTTGCTTGAGTAAAAAGCGTTCAGCCAAACGCTCTTTAGCATCGCCAATAGCGCGCCTAGTTAGATTCTGTAGTAGCTTCTTCATCTGGGCTGAGGGTTTCCATTTCCAGCATCGCAGTATCTTCTAGCTGGACTAGGCCTTTAGTGAATTTGGCCCACAGCAGCTCGCGGTGTATACGCCCGTTTTTGTCGGCGCTGAGTGTACCCGTATAGCCATCTTTATAAAAGCTGTTGTCTTCTTGCATACGCTCTAAAAAGGGTACTAACTTGAAGGCGTCGGCGCCCAAGGCAAACAGCTTGCTGTTGCGGGCCATATCCGCTGGCCAGAGTTGTTTCAGTTGCTGGTGCAATGGCGTAGTACTGGCTTTAAGTAGCCACGGTGTTTGCGTGAAAACTACATCGTTAATGTCTTTGTTTAGGGAAGGGTTGGTATTGCCGTTAAATAGCTGAGAGTTAGCTAGCACGGGGATGTCGCCGGCCTCAAAAAACTTTAGCTGAGGCTTGATGCCGCGCGCCTGGCTAGGTGGTGCGACCATGTAAATAACATCAATGTCTTGGCGTGTGCGGGGTTCAAAGTTGACATTGCGTGCGAGTACAGCTTGCAGGATCGATTTGCGTGACAGGCTCTGCTGCACGTTCAGCATGCTTTTAATGGTGCTGCTAAAGTCTTTGCCCTTGGGGGCATATTCTTGCACAGATAATACCGTTCCACCTTGCTCGGTATAGGCGGCAGTAAAGGCCGCGGCCATGCGTCGGCCCAGCTTAGTTTTAGGCACCATTAAGGCGGCTTTAGTTTGGTCGCGCAGCAAGGCTAGCTTAGCTGCTTGTTTTGCCTCGTCTTCGGGTAGTAGGCCAAACTGATAAAAGCCACTTTTTTTGTTTTCAGTGACATTGCCTTCATCTAAATAGTTAAGCGCCAACACCGGCAGGGGCAGGCGCTCTAACTCTTCCACGGCTTGAATGGATGCTTTTAATAGGGGGCCAACAACCAGTCCTGCCCCCTGCTGCTTGGCAAACAATAATTGTTGCTCAACGCTTTGCCCTGCAACGGAGTTGTCCATTACCAAAATCTCTGGTTTGTCTTCTCCTGCGTAGCTGTAATACGCAGCCAGAAAACCGTCGCGGATACTGGCCGCGTGACGGGCAAACTTACTGCTTAAGGGTAGTAGCAGAACTATTTTTTCTGGGTAGTCTGCCTTACTTTGAATGTTTTCGCGGATCTGTTGGATAACCGTATTGGGTATGACATTTTGTGGGTAGGCCAAAGCCCAATCCTCAACAGCGTTGTCAAAGCCGCTGAGGGAAAACAGCTGGGGCTTGGTGGCGGTAACAAAGGCTACCCAGCTGTCCATGTCGACGCTTAGGTGCTTGTCGGCCAGCTGTTGTAGTGACTGCCCCGGCAATGCGGATAGGCTGTTAAGTATACTTTTGGCGTTTTCTTCTTGCAGTTCAAGCTCGGTCAAATGTACTTGCAGCTGGATACGCGCATGACTCGCTTCAATTTTATAACCTGCGCTGCTTAATACATGCACCTGACTGTTGAGCACCCGCAGTTGTAATTCGGCAGGGAAGCTGGCCTGGTTTTTGGGTAGTAGTTTAACTGCCTCTCTGGCTTTATTGTTAGCTGTTAAATAGTCAGCCTTTACACACATTAGCAATACACGGTCGTGGGTGCTGAGCAGCTTACGGTCAATGGCGGAGAGAGATTGGCCGGCAGCCTGGATGTCCTGCTGCTGTAGCTGCAAGTCTGCCAAGCGAAGCTGAATTTGTGCGCTTTGTACATCGTCGGCCTTTAGTAAGCGGCTTTGCAGCTGGCGCAGGGCAATGCGTGGGTTGTCACTAATGCCCTGTGTGCTGGCATTCTGACCTGCTTTGATGGGGTATTGGCCTGCACAGGCGCTCAGGGTGAGAATAAAACCCACTAGGGTTAATCGCTTTAGCACAAATTTTCCTTTAAAATTCACAGCTCGCCATCAGGCGCCGAGCTTATATATTGGTTTGGGTGATTGTCTCAGGAAAAACATACGTGTCCAAGCAAATAATCAAGTCGATGAGTACCCAGCAAGCCATCTTGTTTGTGGTGGCAACGCCCATCGGCAATATGGCAGATATCTCGCAGCGCGCCATAAAAGTACTGCAAGAGGTTGATCTAGTCTGTGCTGAAGATACCCGGCATACCCGCCAGCTATTTAACCACCTCGACATCAGTAACGACCTTTTGTCTTTGCACGAGCACAATGAGCGCGAGCGTACCGACCTAATCATTCAGAAGATGCAAGCAGGGCAGGATATCGCCTTGGTGTCGGACGCAGGTACCCCCGCAATCAGCGACCCTGGCTTTATTCTCGTGCGAGAAGTGCGTAAAGCCGGGTTAAAGGTCAGCCCTCTGCCGGGGCCGAGTGCCGTGGTCACGGCCTTGTCGGCGGCGGGCATTGCCACCCATAGCTTTGCTTTTGATGGTTTTTTGCCCTCCAAGACAGGGGCGCGCCGTGCACAGTACGCGGGCTATATCGCCGAACCCCGCACAGTGGCAGTCTACGAATCCTCTCATCGCATACAGGCATCCCTAGAAGACTTGGTAGAAGAGTTAGGGCCAGATCGGCATATCGCCATTGCCCGAGAGCTAACTAAATTGTTCGAAACCATTATCAGTGGCAATGCGGATAAGGTGCTAGAGCAGGTGGCTGGCGACTCCAATCAGCGCAAGGGCGAGTTTGTTATTTTGATTGAAGGTGTGCAGAAAGTGCAGGCAGGGGGCGAAGACGTTCTGAAGGTGCTCAAGCCGCTACTAGAAGAGCTTCCACCCAAGCAGGCGGCTGGCCTGACAGCAAAAATCACTGGCTGTAAGAAAAAAGAAGCTTACAACTTAGCTTTATCATTGAAAGACTAGTCCGTTCCAGCTCATTTCTATAGCTAATTAATACAAAATAGCCAAAAACCATTGACTTGTAGAGTGGTTGCTCTAAATTAAACGCCAATTCAAACGGGCGTATCAAACAACGTCCAAGCTGCCTCCTAAATTAAAAGATGTTAAATGATTGATACAAAAGAAAAAATTCTAGATGTAGCCGAAGAGCTGTTCTCTGAGCTAGGTTTTTCCGCTACTTCTCTGCGTGCTATCACGCAAAAAGCCGAGGTCAACTTGGCTTCAGTCAACTATCACTTTGGTGGCAAGGAGGCCTTGATTGCCCAAGTATTGTCGCGCAAAGCCGAGCCCTTGAATAAATTACGCCTAGATCACTTAGGCATATTGCAGGCCAAGGGCCAGCCCAGCCTAGAAGAATTGCTGACTGCCTTTATTGCCCCCGCACTGCAAATGGTAAAAAGCAAAAGTGGCGAGCGCTACATCAAGCTACTCGCCCGCGTGGCCATCGAGCCGATTGGCGACGTGGCGAAGAACTTGCCTGGCCAATATACCGAGGTACTAGACCAGTTTGTGCCGGCGATCATTGAGCACGTGCCCACTTTGCCCGCAGAGGAACTATACTGGCGCATACACTTTATGTTGGGCAACTTGGGCTACTGTATGGCGGGCCAAGATGCTATGTTACTGAACTCTGAAAATCGCCTCTGTGACCCAAATGACATAGATGGCATGATTCATCGCTTGGTGGCCTTTGTCGCCGCGGGCATGCGGGCAGAAGTACCCGAGCAGTATCGCAAGGCCTCTTAGTTGCTTAGATCACGAAAAACAAGGAAAACAATATGCTTATTTTGAAATTATTAGTGCTAGTCGCATTGCTAGCTATCGTTACGGTGATGCAGCTCAGCGCTGCCCAAGCAGTAGGTCTAGGTTTTATCGCCATACTGACCATCTTCGGCTTTAGTGCCTTGGGCTTTGTGGTGCTGCTGGCCTATGCCGCTATCGCATTTGTTGTTCTAAATGCAGATTTTCGTAAAAAATTCGTTACTAATAGAATTCTGACTTGGTACAAGTCGGTACTGCCTGAAATCTCCGAGACTGAGCAGATCGCTATCGACGCCGGTACGGTGTGGTGGGATCGCGACCTGTTCACGGGCGACCCAGATTGGGATAAATGGTTAGCGGTGCCCGCACCTAAACTGACCGATGAAGAGCAGGCTTATATTGATGGCCCAATTGATGAGTTCTGTCAGATGTTGGACGAGTGGGAAATCACCGCTGGTGACAATGACCTGCCCAAAGAAGCTTGGGATCATATTTCCGAGCACAAGATCTTTGGTCTCATCATTCCTAAGCAGTACGGCGGCCTTGGCTTCTCGGCGTTAGCGCACTCAGAAGTGGTGCAGAAGATAGCTTCACGTTGCTACTCCGCAGCGGTTACGTGCATGGTGCCTAACTCACTCGGCCCAGCTGAGCTTTTAATGCACTACGGCACCGAGCGTCAGCGTGAGCAGTACCTCAGTAACTTAGCTGTTGCTAAAGATATCCCTTGCTTTGCATTGACCGCGCCTACGGCTGGCTCTGATGCAGGCTCTATCCCTGATGTGGGTATCGTCTGCAAAGGCGAGTACCAAGGTAAAGAAGTATTAGGCTTCCGCACTAACTGGGATAAGCGTTACATCACTCTGGGGCCTATCGCTACGGTGCTTGGTTTGGCATTTAAAGCACACGACCCCGATGGCTTACTAGGTGATAAGGAAGCATTGGGTATTACCTGTGCATTGATCCCTACGGATACTGAAGGCGTGACCATCGGTAATCGTCACCTGCCATTAAACAGCTCCTTTATGAATGGCCCGAACCAAGGTAAGGATGTGTTCATTCCTATGCAGTGGATCATCGGCGAAGAAGAGGGTGTGGGTGAAGGCTGGAAGATGTTGATGGGTTGCCTAGGGGTAGGCCGTGCCATTTCTCTACCCGCATTGGGTGCTGCGGCGGCGAAGATGTCTTCGCGTTACACCGGCGCTTATGGCCGTGTACGTCGTCAGTTCAAAACACCAATCGGTAAGTTTGAAGGGGTAGAAGATTCCTTAACTCACATCGCTGGTTATACCTACTTTATGGATGCAGCGCGCAAGATTACCGCCTTCTGTATTGATTTAGGCCAGAATCCTACAGTGCTGTCTGCCATTGTTAAGTACCACTTAACCGAAGGCATGCGTACCACCTTAGATCACGCTATGGATGTACACGGTGGCAAGGGCATTATGATGGGGCCGGGCAACTACCTAGCTCGTCACTACCAGGCTACACCGGTATCGATCACTGTTGAGGGCGCGAATATTCTGACTCGCTCCATGATCATCTTTGGGCAGGGCGCGATCCGCTGCCATCCCTATGTGATGGATGAGTTGAAGGCCAGCTACAACGAAGACGAAGTAAAAGGCTTGAATGATTTTGACTCTGCCTTTATGTCCCACGTGGGCTTTGCCATTCGCAATAATATCCGTGCTTTTGTGTTGGCGCTAACTCGCGCTAATGGTGCGACATCTCCAGTACCAGGCCCGGTAGCGAAATACTACAAGCAGCTGACTCGCATGAGTGCGGCCTTCACTGCCTTGGCCGACATCTCTATGTTTGTCTTGGGTGGTGACCTAAAGCGTAAAGAGAAATTATCCTCGCGCTTGGGTGATGCACTGAGCTATCTATACATTGGTTCAACCGTGCTGAAGCGCTTTGAAGACGAAGGCCGTCAAGCCGCTGATTTGCCATTGGTTGAATGGTCTATGCAGCACGCCTTGTACAATATTCAAGAGGCCCTGCAAGAGACGATCCGCAACTACCCCAGTAAGCCTTGGGCGATGTTGATGAAATTTGTACTGTTCCCACCGCTAGGTCAGAAATTTACTAAGCCTAGCGATGAGCTAGGTCAAGACGTGGCCAGCGTGATTTTGGAGCCTTCCGAGGCTCGCGACCGTCTAACCAATGGCATGTTCATCAGCAAAGACAAAGACGATGTGACCGGCTGTGTCGAGCACGCCTTTGAGCTGGAGTGCGCGGTAGAGCCAGTCAAGCAAAAGCTGTTTGCCGCTACGCGCAAGCTGTATCAGTCCCACATCTTTGATGAGCACATGTTACACACGGGTTTGTCCCAAGGTGTGATCACTGAAGCGGAAGCAGATCAGTTGCGTGAAGCGGCCCAAGCTGTACACAAGGTGATTATGGTCGACGACTTCACTAAAGAAGAAGCGGCAGCGGGTGGCATCATCAAAAAGCCAGCCAAAAAATCAAAGAATAAAGCCAGCAAAGACGCGGCTTAATTTAAGAATTGTATGCGGATAGTCTCCTAAGAGGCTATCCGCATTACTTTATACACAACCTAAATCTCAACCGTACAACTCGGAGAAATCATGACTAAACGTGTACGCAAAGCCGCTGTATTAGGCGCAGGTGTAATGGGCGCACAGATCGCCGGCCACCTAGCCAACGCAGGTGTAGAGGTGGTTCTATTTGAACTGCCAGCCAAAGATGGCGACAAGTCCGCTATGGCAAAGAAGGCTATCGCTAGCTTGAAAAAGCTAAAGCCAGCTCCTTTCGCTATGAAAGGCATAGAGGGCAGAATCAAGCCTGCTAACTATGAAGAGCACCTAGAAGAGCTGCGCGACTGCGACATCGTTATCGAAGCGATTGCCGAGCGTATGGACTGGAAGAAAGACCTATACGAAAAGATCGCACCTTTCGTTGGTGAAGATACGGTTCTAGCGTCTAACACTTCAGGCCTAGGTATTAACAAGCTAGCCGAAGCCCTACCTGAAGCGATACGTTCACGTTTCCTAGGCGTACACTTCTTCAATCCACCACGCTATATGCATTTGGTCGAGTTGATTCCTGCGGCGAATACTCAGCCTGAAATCCTAGAGTGGCTAGAGCCCTTCTTCGTGACCACCCTAGGTAAGGGCGTGGTTTACGCGAAGGACACGGCTAACTTCATCGGCAACCGTGTTGGTGTATTCAGCATGTTGGCGACGATGCACCACACGATCGAGTTCGGCATTCCCTTTGAAGTGGTTGACCAGATTACGGCTAAGCCGCTAGGTCGTCCTAAGTCCGGTACTTTCCGTACTGCTGACGTGGTTGGCTTGGACACGATGGGCCACGTTATCAATACCTTGAACGAGTACCTACCTGAAGATCCATGGCATAAGTACTACGGCACCCCTGAGTTCATTTCTACCCTAGTAGAGAAGGGCGCCTTGGGTCAGAAGACTCGCCAAGGTATCTACGCTAGCCGCGGTAAGCAGGTATTTAGCCTAGCGACGGGTGACTATGTAGACGCCAATAACAAGATTGACGACGATGTTGCGGCTATCTTGAAAGAACGCGATCCGGCCAAGCGCATTCAAGCGTTGCGCGCATCAGATAACCCACAGGCGCAGTTCACCTGGGCGATCTTGCGTGATCTATTCCACTACAGCTGCTTCTGGTTGAACGACATTGCCGACACGGCTCGTGACATCGACTTCGCTATGCGTTGGGGTTACGGCTGGACACAAGGTCCCTTCGAAGTGATGCAGGCCTGTGGCTGGAAAGAAATGGTTGCGGCCATCAACGAAGACATCGCTGCGGGCAAGACCATGGTCGACGCTCCATTACCTGCATGGGTCAATGACGTTGCTGGTGCTCATTCTGCAGAGGGTTCTTACTCTGCGGCAGATAGCACATTCAAGCCATTATCTAGCCACGCGGTTTACCAGCGCCAAGCGGTACGTGAAGACGTACTCGGCTCTAAGGACAACGCGCCCCTAGGCGAGACCGTATTTGAGTCTGACGACGTACGCATGTGGCACGAAGGCGACGGCATTGCCGTATTGAGCCTGAAGACTAAGATGCACACCATTGGTGACGGCGTACTAGAAGGCGTATTGCGCGCCTGTAAGGAAGCCGAGGCGAATTTTGACGCGATGGTTGTTTGGTCTCCAGATGCCCCATTCAGCGCCGGTGCAAACCTAGCGCAGATGGCAGGCCAAGTTGCCGCTGGCGATATGGCCGGTGTTGACGCCATGATTGCCAACTTCCAAGAAGCCTCTATGCAGCTTAAGCACAGTGCAATCCCTACGGTGGCTGCGGTAAGCGGTCTAGCCCTAGGCGGCGGCTGTGAGTTCCAGATGCACTGTAACCGCACGGTTGCAGCGCTAGAGAGCTATGCTGGTTTGGTAGAAGCGGGTGTAGGCCTGTTGCCAGCGGGCGGCGGTGTTAAAGAGCTAGCGGTACGTGCGGTGGCACAGGCACGTGGTGGCGACATCATGCCGCAGATCCAGAACGCCTTTAACTTGGTAGCGATGGGTAAGACTTCATCCTCTGGCCTAGAGGCCAAGCAAATGGGCTTGATGACCGACGAAGACGTAGTGATCTGCAATGCACACGAGCTACTGTATGTGGCTAAGCAGCAGGCGCGCGCCATGGCCGAGTCTGGCTTCCAGGCACCATTGCGCAGCGAGCTCATCAAGGTAACGGGTAAGACCGGTAAAGCCACCTTGATGATGATGGCCGTGAACATGCTAGAAGGTAACTTCATCTCTGAGCACGACTACGAGATTGTTGGCCGCATCGCCGAAACCCTATGTGGTGGCGACGTGGAGAATGGGTCTTACGTGACGCAGGATTGGTTGTTGAAGCTGGAGCGTAAAAACTTCATCGAGCTACTAGGTTTCCAGAAGACCCTAGATCGCATCGAGTTCATGCTGAAAAAAGGCAAGCCATTACGCAACTAATCTGAGAATGGCTCTTTTGCCCCGTGGCGGCGTTGCTTGCAGTTATCTGCGTTGCTCATTGGTTTAACACCAATTGCGCTACTCGAAACAGCAGCGCCTAGCCACGGAACAAAATCTCTCATTCTCAGTGAGTGCAAAATTTAATTAATCTCGAATATGTCGAGATAAAGAGGACAAGAAAGATGTCACAACAAATACAAGACGCTTATATAGTAAAAGCCGTACGTACGCCGGTTGGTAAAGTACGTGGAGCCTTTGGCCATACACGCCCAGACGACCTACTAGCACACGTGCTAAAAGGCGTGATGGCAGATACACCTGCGCTAAACGACCGCATCGAAGACGTGATCGTTGGCTGTGCAATGCCTGAAGCAGAGCAGGGCATGAACATCGGCCGTATCGGTGTACTACTGGCTGGCTTGCCAGACACGGTACCTGCGGTAACCATCAACCGTTTCTGTTCTTCGGGTTCTCAGGCCGTGGCTATGGCCGCAGATAAAATTCGCTTGGGCGAAGCGGACGTGATGATCGCAGCGGGTACAGAGTCTATGAGCATGGTGCCTATGATGGGCAACAAAATCGCGATGAACTCGAAGGTATTCCAAGACGACAACGTCGCCATCGCCTACGGCATGGGTATCACGGCTGAGAAAGTAGCAGAGCGCTGGAACGTGTCTCGCGAAGATCAAGACATCTTTGCGACCGAGTCTAACCGTCGCGCCATCCAGGCCACTGAAAACGGCTGGTTTAAGGAAGAGATTCTTCCCTACGAGACAGAGACGACTTTCCAGGTGCCTGGCGCACTAGAGCTGGCCACTGTGAAGAAGCTAATCGAAAACGACGAAGGCCCACGCCCAGGTACCTCACCTGAAACACTGGCCCGTCTACGCACGGTATTCCGCGCCGGTGGTTCGGTAACAGCGGGTAACTCTTCACAGATGTCAGACGGTGCAGGCGCTGTTTTGATCGTGAGCGAGAAGATCCTAAAAGAGTACAACCTAGAGCCTATCGGTCGCTTCGTAACTTCTGCAGTAGCAGGTGTACCAGCAGACATCATGGGTATCGGCCCTAAGGAAGCAATTCCATTGTGCTTGAAGAAAGCGGGCATCAAGCAGGACGACCTAGATTGGATCGAGCTGAACGAAGCCTTTGCCGCACAGGCGCTAGCCGTGATGGGCGATCTAGACCTAAACCCAGAGAAAGTGAACCCACACGGCGGCGCGATCGCACTGGGACACCCTCTGGGGGCGACGGGTGCTATCCGTACTGCGACTATGTTTAATGGTATGCAGCGTACTGGCGGCAAATACGGCATGGTTACAATGTGTATTGGTACCGGTATGGGCTTTGCTATGATTTGTGAAAAGATGTAGATTTAGCCTATCCGCATTGGAAGCAAAAAGCCCCGCCTTGTGCGGGGCTTTTTTGTTTTTGTCTATTTAAACAGAATTTATATAGTAGTAGAGTACGAAACTAATAAAAATTAAATCAGTTGATCAAATATATAATTAATAAAGAGGAATAAGAAATGTCAGATGCAAAAATAAAAATATCAATAGGAGCTATTTCATTCCAAGCGGAGGGTGAGCAAGGTTGGGTCGGTGATCAGCTGGAAAAACTTTACTCAAATGCAAAAGAGCTTGCAACTATTGCCCCTGCTTCCTCAACTCATGATGGCGGAGGTAGTAATAGCCATTCCCCAATAAAACCAGATTCGAAAATTGCAGGAAAAACACTTGCGACTTTTTTGAAAGAGAAAAATGCAACTTCAAAGCAGGTGCTCAAATTTTTAGCTACATCAGTGTGGCTTGAATCAAAAGGCAAGAGCAGGATGACAACTTCCGATGTTGCCCAAGCCCTTAGAGATTCAAATCAAACCAAGCTAAATAATGCGGCTGATTGTTCAGCTCAAAATGTAAAGAAGGGCTTCTGTGAAAAAGAAGGTAATCAGTTTTTCGTGACTATGGAAGGTAAAGATTCATTGTAGTTGAAAAAACATGTGATTTTTGAGTTGATCATTAAGTGTTATTGATAATAAGAAAGGAGTGAGTTTATGAAGTCATATGAAGACTTAAAGGCAGAGTTGATAGAAATAGCAGGGGTTGTTGAGAAATACCCTGACGATGTAAAAAAGCAAGTGTTTGATTTACTTGTAAGCAAATTTTTGGGTGGGGCGGTTGATTCCACTGCAGATACTGTAGAAGTGGAAGCACAAGCTCCTAAATCAGTGCCAAAAAAGAAAGCGACAACTAAGATTAATAAAAAGAAGGTCGGTACAGAGTCATATAAAATTGACCGAAATCTTGATCTTCGGGCAGGAACTGATAGCCCTTCATTTGTAAATTTTTATGATGAAAAGTCACCTACTAGTACCGCAGAGTTTAATGCGATAGCGGTGTATTATTTAATAAAACTGAAAGGGCATAAAGAAGCTACTTTAGATCAGGCATACACTTGTTATTCTGAAGTAAAGAGGAAGCCTGCTGAACATTTCAAACAGAGCTTTAGAGACACTCAAAATAAGCAAGGGTATATCGAATTTACAGAAGGTGGGACAATTGTGATTCCTCACCGAGGTGTAGTTTTCGTTGAACATGACCTTCCCAAACCCCTAAAGGTTAAGAAGTAAGTGGAACTAGAATCATTTGCAGATATTTGCGAGCTCTATGATGCTACTGAACTAGATAGGGCAAGGTTAATAGCTTTTTATCTATACTCACAAAAAGAACAAGTAGAGTATTCGGTTTCGGATGTTGTCGCTTACCTTGATGAGCTTCATCTTCCGAAACCAAACGTGTCTAGGCTTAAGAATAAAATAAAAGACTCATCAAGTTTTCTTAAAGGAAGTTCACAAAATAGCTTCAAACTACATAGAAAAGAAATAAAGCAATTAGAGAGCGAATATCCTCAGGTTGTGAGCAAAAGTGAAAAAGTCATAAGTGAAGATACTATTTTGTCGTCTTCTCTTATGAGCAATACTCGAGGATTTATTGAGTCATTGTCTAGGCAGATTAATGCTGCATATCAATTTAATATTTTTGATGGCTGTGCTGTATTAATGCGCCGGTTGTTAGAAATACTTTTAATTATGGCTCATGAAAACCAAGGGATTGGAGATGAAATAAAGAATCCAGATGGTACTTATTTAACTCTAGATATTGTTATTAAAAAGGCTAAAGAATCGAAAAAATTATCTCTTACGAAAGATACAAAGCAAACAATGGATGTTTTTCGGCAGCTTGGTAACCTTTCTGCACATAAAATATATTATAACGCTAGAAGAAATGATGTGGATCAAATCAAAATCAAGTATCGAGTGGCAATTGAAGAACTTTTGTATAAGGCGGGTTTGCGTACTTGACACGTAACCCTGATTTTTACTCGTTCCCACGCTCCCGAACAAACGGGGACAGCACACAAGCTGGGTAAAAAACCACACCTGTAGCCCGTAGGTTGGGTAGAGTAAAGCGAAACCCAACAGCGATACTGATAAGCTTCGCATAAACATACTCAGGAAAACTCAATGGGCTGGAAAAAAGTAAAAGAGCATTATCAGATTAGCCATATTGTTCATGTCGACGGTGGTTCGATCTGTATTCGTTCGAATATGCAGCCGGCGCTGATTGTGATCGGCGCAGATGGCGAACTTAAAAAGCGTCATGCCGATTCCGACTCTGAAGAACTGCAGGAAAAACAGGGACAGACCACGTTTAACCTTTTTTGGATTGCCTGTTAGGTAAACAATAGAATGAATGGAAATTGGATCTTATTGATGTTCGGGCTTATGACGTATTTTGTGGGTGGAAGTTATTATGCGTACATACTTTTATCGAGGCTTGGTGTGCCTGTAAATTTATTGTTCATAACAACTCCAGGCTATCTGTATAAAAATAGCAAAGATATTCCTGGTACATATGGTATTTTACTTAAGCTTTTTTCTTTGAGTACATCTGTCGCTCTAGGCTTGGTTTTAGTTATCGCAGTCTTTGTTGGACAATTAGGCTCAAAGCAATAGGGGACAGACCACGTTTAATTACTTTCTTCAAAGCCTAGCCCCTAAGCTAGGCTTTTTTATGCGGGCATGCTGCAAAATACCCATTTACTCGTTCCCACGCTCCCGCGTGGGAATACATACGGAGCTAAGCTAAACAGCGATATGGGTTACCACGCAGGAGCATGGTAACCAGCCCTATGCGGATAGCCTGCAAAACACCCCATTCCCAGCCTATCCGCATAACCCCACTAATGTCATCTTGAGCGAAGCAGGGCGCAGTCGAAAGATCTTGCTTACCCAGAAAAACAGGGACAGACCACGTTTAATCCTCCAAAGCCTAGCCCTCGCGCTAGGCTTTTTTATGCGGATAGCCTACAAACACCTATTTCCAGACCATCCGCATTACTTCATAGATGTCATCCTGACCGCAGCGTTAGCGAAGTGGAAGGATCTGGGTAGCTGAAAGTTCGGTGAACCAGATCCTCGATAACTGCTCCTGCGTTATTCTACTACGCCACCTCCCTGTGGCTATTCGGCTGCATTGCATTCCGCTCAGGATGACATTCAGCCTGAGCCAACGTAAGCTTCGCATAAACGCACTCAGGAAAACCCAATGGGCTGGAAAAAAGTAAAAGAGCATTATCAGATTAGCCATATTGTTCATGTAGATGGTGACTCGATCTGTATTCGTGCGAATATGCAGCCGGCGCTGATTGTGGTCGGCACAGATGGCGAGTTTAAAAAGCGTTATACCAATTCTGATTCAGAAGAGCTTAATCGCATTCAGGACGAAATGAGCGCCGACCCCGCTAAATTACTCGAGTTGATCCAAGCTGAAGATCAGTTCGATAAATCGGTTCCCGTGTATACCTTCGAGGGAGCTGATATTCTTGAGAAATACTGTGAGTCACCAGGTTGGCCTCGGGTGACCCATGCCGGTGAGTTGATGTATCCGAATCTGTATTCCACGGACAAGAATAAAGTGATCCTGTGGGCAAAGCGCAATGCCGAAAGGGGCTTGGACGTCTATACTCGGATGGTCGACGAGGCGAAAGCTAAACTCGAAGGCTTGCAGTCAGACCTTGAAGCTCAGCAGCGCAATTGCGCAAAGCTGAAAGAGTTATATCCAGAAGAATAGATTCTGTAAGCTGGATGGGATTCCTCACTGTAATCAAATACTAAAGGCAGATAAAAAGGCTGTTAGTCTTTAAACACTCATGACAAAAAAAATCCTCCTACTAAGCATCGCGACACTCCTGCTTTCCGGCTGTGCTATCACTCGTCCGCTATCGTTGTCTGAAGCTAGGCTAAGCCCATGCCCTTGGACGCCTAACTGTGTTTCCACTGAAGCGACGAGTGATAAAAAGCGTATAGAACCCTTCGAATTGATCGTGGATATTGATGTTGCGTGGCCTGATGTCGTGAGTGCTGTTGAATCTTTAAAAGGGACAGCTATTGAGCAGCAGCGTTTTGGTTATTTGTACGCAAAGGTCACTAGTTCCGCTTTTAAGTTTGTCGATTATATAGAAGTTCAGTATGTGTCTACTGGAAGCTACCTTGCGGTTCGCTCTTCTTCACGTCTAGGAATAAGTGATATGGGAGTGAATAGAAAGCGTGTTGAGCGTTTAAGGGCTCTATTGCTTGAGCAGGCATTAATTCGTTAGTAGGGCTTTAAAAATGACCGGTTCAAAGATCATGGGATCACCCCAAGAACACAACATTCAACTAGCGGCTAACTCCGAGATGCAATCCGTCGCCCACATCTTGGCCAGCGCCTTTGCCGATGACCCGATGATGAACTGGCTGTGTAAGCAGTCATCTATTTACAGCGCTGTTTTTCGCTTGGAAATTGAAGCGTTGTATAAGAAGCACAAGCTTATTTATCTGAACAAGGATAAAACAGGGGCTGCTATCTGGTTGCCACCGGGTGTTGCCGTTAAGCCGTCTTTACATTGGCGCTTGTTGCCCGTGGCTTTGCAGTTAATACGTTATAGTGGCTTAAGAGGGCTAGCACACGCTTCTCAATTCGAAAAGATGATGGCTGAATGGCATATGGATGAGCCACACTTTTATCTGCATGCGGTGGGTGCCAGTGCAGGCAATCAAGGAAGAGGGGTTGGTTCTGCCTTATTAAAGGCGGGTTTAAAAGCCTGTGATGAGGCGGGAATGCCGGCTTATTTAGAATCTACTAACGAGAAAAACAACCCTCTGTATCAGCGCTTCGGTTTTCAGATTATAGGTGAGCAGCGATTGCCGGATGGCGGGCCTATGATTTGGTTTATGAAAAGACCAAAACGTTAGCCTGTCTCTTAAAACAACCCCTTTCCAGCTAATCCGTATTCATGCATGATGAAAGCCTAGCAATCACTACAAGGCTCCACATTCAATGAAAAAGCTAAAAAACGAAAAGGAACTGCTCAAGAAGGCCATCATTGAAGGGGTGAAGTACGGTGAGGGCAGGGGCGTCGTCGAGTTTGAGGCTACCGACTCAGTGAATGCCAAGGCGGAGTATATTTATCGCTTGCTAGTACACGACAAGGTCATACAGCCAATTCCTGAGGACCAGGTGTCCCACGTGACGATGAAGCATAAGCTGGCGATATGGGCGTCGAAAATGAAGTGAAAACGACCCGCCTAAAAACGAAGCGCTTGGACAAACAGCTAGCCGAGCACCGTGAGCTAGTACACAGCAGTCATAAAAAAGTGCTGTCCCATGTGCAGCGCGATACCCCCGAGTGGTGGGTCAATACTCTGATGATTGAAGGCTGCGATGCGCCGTTTAAATACAAGCGCCAGCAGAAGTATCAAAATATGCAGGGTGCTTATGTGGATTTAACCTATTACCCCGATATCGAGAAGGTCGCTGGTATCGATATAGAAGTCATGCACGTGGTGAAGATCAATCGCTCTTAAGTAATACGGATAGGCTGCTTTGCAGCTCTGTAAAGCTAGGCCGTTGCTCGATATCTTCCTGCATACATAGATCTTTCAGCACTGTCAGTTGCTGCTTGAGTAGAGTCTTCTCTTCAGCACATACAGCCAACATATCCTCCATCAAACAGCCAAAGGCGCGCACTTCTATCTTTTGCATCGCCAGTTGCTGAGCTTCGGGTAGTAGAGACAGGTCAGAAGCCGCACCAAAGTCACCAAATAAAACATCTGCCTGTGTATTGATCATGGTGTTATGGGCATATATATCCCCGTGGCTGACCTTGTTGCTGTGCAAGTGCTGCATCGTGTTGGCCATGTTTAAGCTGATATGGGTTATGTCGAGCAAGCTGAACGCAGTGCCCTCAGAAAAGGTGTCGCGGGTACAAGTGATAAGGGAAGGAGGTAGCCCTAGGTTACTGAAGCTTGTAGGGATAAGCTCCATTACCAAGCCTAATTGCTTGTCCTCGTCAATCTGCGCTAGCACCTTGATTAGATTGGGGTGTTCCCCCGCGCGCAAGCAGCAATTCAATTCATCTTGTGGGTAGCCATCGCTGGTGATTGCTCCCTTGAATAGCTTTACCGCAATACTGCTATCTTCTACGCCGCTTGGTCGCGTAATCCACCGGGCCTTGTAGATGATACCCGATGCCCCTTCGCCAATTTGTTCCGCTAGCTGTATGTCAGCCATGCTGATATTCGGCACAGGGCTGGCTGTCGCGGGACGTGGCATAGCATTGCCCGCAAAGGCTAACCAAGATAGTTTGGGCAGCTGTAACAGCCAGTCGGGTAGGCTGCTGAGTTGGTTTGCGGACAGCCTAGCTAGCTCTAGATTGCGGCAGTGCTGCATCGACTCGGGCAGGCAGCTAATTTGATTGCCGCCTAGGGCGAGCTTTTGCAGCCGGTATAGCTTGCCCATGGACTGTGGTAACTGGGTGATTTGGTTGTCCGTTAAAATCAACCAACGGGTATCGACAGGCAGGACGTCTTCGGCAAGCTCGCTGATATTGTTGTTTTTAAAGGCGATCATTTCCAGCTTGGGGCAGTCTGCCAATACCTTGGGCACATGCTGGAATTGGTTGTTGGATAAAAACAGAATGCGCAGCTCTTTGAAACGAGCAAAATTTGCGGGCAGAGAGCTGAGCTGATTGTCGGCTAGGTCTAGCACTTCTAGGTGCTCGGCAAGCCCAAATAGCTCAGGGGGAAAAGTGCTTAAGTTGCCTGCCAGCTTAATACGCAGGGCACGTTCTTGTTGGGCGCGAGCAATAGTAGCTAATACAGAGGGTGAGCTTGGCATGATAATGTGGGGTGAGGACTAAGAGAAGAAGCGTTATTTTACGCTGGTTGTGGCTAAAAATCGCCTCATTCAAGCAAGATATTCCCTGTAAATTACTGTAAAATTCGCGCAGTTTTATAACCTCTTGTGAATTAAGCGTAATCCATGGAAATCAATCCAATAGTGACTAGCATCAAAGACCTGACCGAGCGCGTGACCGCGTTGAGGGGGTATCTTTGACTACGCTGAGAAGAAAGAACAGCTAGAAGAGGTTCTACTCGAGCTGGAAGACCCGACGGTATGGAGTGATCGTGAGCGCGCCCAGCTGCTGGGGCGTGACAAGGCTGCCTTAGAGGGGGTGGTGCTAGCCCTCGACGCGCTTACTGTATCTCTAGTGGATACCCAAGACCTACTGGATATGGCCAAGGAAGAGGACGACGAGGAAACCTTACAGGCGGTGATAGAGGATGTGGCTAGCTGTGAACAGCAGGTTGCTGGCCTTGAATTCCGTCGTATGTTCTCTGGCGAGCTAGATGCTAACGACTGCTTCTTGGATATTCAGTCTGGCTCTGGGGGTACTGAGGCCCAGGACTGGGCGGAAATGATCTTGCGTATGTATTTGCGCTGGGCTGAGGCCAAGGGCTTTAAAACAGAAATTCTAGAAGCCTCTGCAGGTGATGTGGCGGGTATCAAAAGCGCTACGGTCAAAATTTCTGGGGACTACGCCTATGGTTGGGCGCGCACCGAAGTGGGTGTGCATCGCTTGGTGCGCAAATCACCCTTTGACTCGGGCAGTCGTCGGCATACTTCCTTTGCCGCGGTGTTTGTCTCTCCTGAAGTGGACGACAATATTGAGATTGAGATTAATCCCGCAGATATCCGCATTGACGTCTACCGCGCCTCTGGTGCGGGTGGTCAGCACGTTAACAAAACCGAGTCTGCCGTGCGTTTGACCCACGCGCCTTCGGGCATCGTTGTGCAGTGTCAAAATGACCGCTCACAGCATCGCAACAAGGACTCGGCGATGAAACAGCTGAAATCTAAGCTGTATGAATTAGAAATTCAAAAGCGCAGCGCGGACTCTCAGGCTCTGGAAGACACTAAATCTGACATAGGCTGGGGCAGCCAGATTCGCTCTTATGTATTAGATGCATCACGTATTAAAGATCTGCGCACCGGCGTAGAAACGGGTAATACCCAAGCCGTCTTAGACGGCGCACTAGATCAATTTATCGTAGCAAGTTTAAAATCTGGCTTATAAGCCAAAGGCAAAACCATGACTGAGCAAAACAATCAGCCGACTGAAGCCGAGCTTCAGCAAGAAGAAAACAAGTTAATCGCCCAGCGTCGCGAAAAGCTGCAGTCTAAACGTGACTCAGGTGAACAGGCGTTTCCGAATGATTTTCGTCGCAATGCCTATGCGCAAGACTTGCAAGACAAATACGCTGAGCACGATAAAGAGCAGCTCGCTGAGTTAGGCGACCGCGCTGCTGTTGCTGGCCGCATTATGCTCAATCGTGGCGCCTTTATGGTGATACAGGATATGAGCGGGCGCATACAGTTGTATGTAGATCGCAAAGGTCTAGAAAAGGACAAGCTAGCCGAGATTAAGACCTGGGATCTCGGCGATATTGTGGGTATCGAAGGGACTATTCAGCGCTCGGGTAAGGGCGATTTATACGTAAGCATGGAAAGGGCTGAGTTATTGACTAAGTCACTGCGCCCCCTACCCGACAAGCACAAGGGTTTTACGGATGTGGAAAAGCGTTATCGCCAGCGCTATGTTGACCTGATCGTTAACGAGGAGGCACGCGAGACCTTTAACAAGCGTATCAAGATTATTAAGTATATTCGTGAGTTCCTAGATGGTCGTGACTTCCAAGAAGTTGAGACACCGATGATGCAGGTGATCCCCGGTGGTGCAACCGCACGTCCCTTCGTGACCCATCACAACTCTTTGGATATGGATGTGTATTTACGCATAGCTCCTGAGCTGTATTTGAAGCGCCTGGTGGTAGGCGGCTTTGAACGTGTTTATGAGATCAACCGCAACTTCCGCAACGAAGGTCTATCGACACGCCACAACCCTGAGTTCACCATGGTTGAGTTCTATCAGGCCTATGCTGACTATAAGGACTTGATGAACCTGACCGAAGCAATGCTGCGCGGCATTGCTGAAAATGTGATGGGACAAACAGTGATTGAGTCAGAAGGTCATGAATACGACTTTTCTAAGCCCTTCACACGTATGACGGTGAAAGAGTCTATCTTGCATTTCAATGACGATATCACTGAAGAGCAGTTAGACGATTTAGAGAAGGCCCGCGCACTGGCTGAAGGCTTGGGTATTCCTCTGAAAGATAGCTATGGCCTAGGTAAGGTTCAAATAGAAATTTTTGAAAAGACTGCGGAGCACCGGCTAATTCAACCGACCTTTATCACGGCCTATCCGACTGAGGTTTCCCCCTTGGCGCGTCGCAACGATGACAACCCCTTCGTTACCGATCGCTTCGAGTTTTTTGTCGGCGGGCGTGAGATTGCCAATGGCTTCTCTGAGCTTAATGACGCTGAAGATCAGGCCGCACGCTTCCAAGACCAAGTGGCTGAGAAAGATGCGGGTGATGATGAGGCCATGCACTTTGATGCTGACTATATCCGCGCCTTGGAATATGGCTTGCCACCTACTGCAGGCGAGGGCATAGGTATCGACCGCTTGGTCATGTTGTTCACTGACTCTGCGTCTATTCGTGACGTATTGTTATTCCCCCATATGCGCCCTGAATAAATAGGTAAAAACATGTTTGAAAATAAAAACTTTTTACTGATGAATAAAGCCATTACCCTGTTTTTCTGGGTGGCGGTGGGGGCTAACTATGCACTGGGCTTTCCAGGGCCGCTGGGGCCTGCGCTAGGCTTGGCGGGCCCCTTGATCTTATTGGCGCATATTGTTGAAGTGGTGTTTTTCTTGAAGAAGTATCGCTCGGGCAGTGAGAATGTGCCCGCTGACGGGGTATTGATTTTGGTATTTGGAATATTTCACTTTAAGCCTATTATAGATAGGGCGTAATGTTTGTTGGTTTTGATTACGGCACATCAAATTGTGCCATGGCTGTGTTACGCAACAACACCGCAGAAGTTCTACGCCTAGAAGGCTCATCCCGCTTTATTCCCTCTACCTTATATGCCCTTGAGCGGGAGTTGATAGCGGAGGCTGTATTGCAGGGTATATCTGGCACTGATTTACAGCAGCAATTTAAAAGTCAGCGCAGTGGTGAACTACAACAGGCGCAGCGCTGCCGTGTACATCATGGCTTGCCAGTAGGTGAGCAGACTAGCTTTGTAGGGCAGCAGGCCATACAAGCTTACCTGGATGCGCCCGAAGAGGGCTTCTTTATTAAGTCGCCGAAGTCATTCTTAGGTGCGGGTGGCTTGAATAGCGTACAGGTCGCTTTCTTCGAAGATGTGGTGACCTTGATGATAATGGAGGTTAAAGCACGGGCGGAGCAGCAGTTGCAAACTCATATCACGCAGACAGTCATTGGCAAGCCGGTAAACTTTCAGGGTCATCAAGAACATGTCAGCAATCAGCAAGCTCTAGCTATATTAAGTAATGCGGCTGGCCGAGCAGGCTTTAAAGATGTTGAGTTCCTGTACGAACCATTGGCGGCGGGTATCGATTTTGAAACCACGCTGCAGCAGGACCAAACGGTTTTGGTGGTGGATGTTGGTGGTGGAACAACGGATTGCTCGGTAGTGAAAATGGGACCATCCCATATACACAAGACCGACCGAGAAGACGACTTTCTAGGCCACAGTGGTGTGCGGGTAGGGGGTAATGATCTTGATATACACCTGAGTATGCAGGCAATCATGCCTTTATTTGGCTTGGGTAGTGAGTTAAAAAACGGCACACCCTTGCCGAATAAGTTGTTGTGGGATGCGGTGGCGGTAAATGATGTGGCTGCGCAGAAGCATTTCAATAGCAAGCACTGTGCTCGCCAGTTAGGCCAGTTTTTATTAGAGAGCAAGCAGCCAGAGTTGATCAAACGCCTACAGCTAATGCAGTCCCAGCAGCAGAGTTACCAAGTGGTACGCAGTGGAGAGCTGTGCAAAATCGCTCTTAGTGATAGTGCTGAGCAACAAGTCGATTTAAGTTATATCGAAGTAGGACTAGAACTGAGTGTGGCGCAGTCGCTCTTTGCCGCCGCTATTCAACGACCCTTAAGCCAAGTCACAGAATTGATGCAGGAGGCGATACAGCAGTCTCAGGTACAACCCGACTTGATCTATGTGACCGGTGGCACGGCTAAATCTCCAGTGATTCATCAGGCTATTCAAGATTTGTTTCCGGATAAGCAGATTATTGTGGGTGATCACTTTGGTAGTGTGACGGCGGGTTTGACCCAGTGGGCAGGGCGGCTGTTTAAATAAGCTATGCGGATAGGCTGTGTGGGCCTATCCGCATGTGGTGTGTGCTCTATTTTTGTATACTTAAAATAATAGAGTCAGTGAATGTGGCTTGAGTCTTGTGCGTGCCCGTGACTGTGATCTGGTCTGGCGTAAACGTAGAAAAATCAGTTCCCATGGTCACAACTCCAGCATCTGTTACAGTCGCTATTTCACTACCTGCAGAGACGGTCCATGCAATATCACTATCGATTTCAGTAGTTGTGTCGGTTACGGCAGCCGTAACTCCCGTGCCTGTGGAGTCATAACGGGCGTAGGCGGCGAGATCTAGGACCTCGTTAATAACTAAGGCTGTAGGGGAAGAGCCTCTGGGGTCAACTAGTTCAATACCAAGGAACTCACGAACAGTAACGACCAAGTCTGCACTTTGGCCTCCACATCTAGCGGTAATAGTGGTTGAACCGGCAATTAATGGGTCAATAACGCCTGCTACACTGGTAGCCACTGCAGGCACAGTATTGGTAAAACTAGAGTTGGCGGTAATGGTCTCTTTTGCGCCGGAGAAATCCCCTGTGACGATAATAGCTTGGTTAGCCGCATCTTTATCTAAAGTCAGAGTTGAGCTAGGAGAAGTGCTTAAACTGCTTAGCACATCATTCAGAGTAATCGCATGGCTAGGACTAACTAGGCCGCTGTTGATATGTGTAGCCGTAATGTTCAGTGTTCCAGCATCTTTAGCGAGCAACAGACCAGGGCTAGCCGCATCGAATACAGCCAAGTTAGTGTCTGTGCTATCCCACGTAAGCTGGTTGTTCAACAGAGGTCGCACAGTTGCGTCCTCATAAGTACCTTCAGCCTTAAGACTACTGCTACTGCGACACTCATCAAGGGTCGTTAAGCTGTCGCTAACGATTTGCACACTACTGATAGCCGCATTGGATATACGCATTACATAGCTGCTGTTGAAGGTGGCCAAGCTGGCCATGATTGATACGGTTTGTGAGCCGTTAATCGCCGCACCTGTAAGTACACCTGTGTTACTCATCGTTGCGATAGCTGTGTTGTCGGAAGTCCAGCTGACATCGCTGCTCACATCTAGGGTAGAGCCACCTTCGATATTAGCAGTAGCCTTTAAGGGCCAGCTTTGCCCCGCCTCAACGATGGTTTGATTGCTCTCTGCTGTCACCGTCAGTCCTGTGACCTTTAGCTTCCCCGCCACAACGGCCTGGCGCAGTAAGGCGGACTCTTCTTCTGAGCTACAGCTGCCTAATAGGAGGATCAGTAATACGGGTAAATATTGCATAGACTTAAAATTCATAGCGAGCACCTAGGCCAATAGAACTGATTTTTACGTCATCGTCACGGTAGTAGCTGCGATAGCCTCCGTACCAGTAGAAGGAAGAGCTGTAGCTAAGCCTGTCTTCTACGCTTAATTCAACCACACCGCCGTCATAGGACTGCTTGCCGGGGAAGCCCGTATTATTCAAATTGGAGTCTAGTTCAGTGGATACATAACCTAGGCCGAGGGTGACGCGGGTTGTACTGAGTAAGTCCGTGGTGAAAGTCACTAGTGCTGCAGCACGGCTGGCAACCTCGGTGGTGACGGAGTTGCGAGTATTGTCTTTAATGCCTTTGCCTAGGCGCAATTCGGCACCCATGCCACTGCTGTGGCGTACCGCAGAGCTTAGCTCGAAAACAATAGGTGTTATGGCCGTTGAATTGACCTTGATTCGATCGTAGGCCAGCTCACTGGCTACGGAGAATTCTAAGGCTGACACATTTCCTGAAATGATAAGGCAAGCTAATAATAGTTTTAGTTTCATGGCGAGATTTTGCCTGTTTATAGATGGAATTAATAGTAAATTCCGGCTTATTAAACTGTAGATAAACGAATAACGTAAAACATAGTAAGCTATCGCTTTCCTACGCCTTGAGAATGACTATGGCAAACCGCAGCCGCCAAGAAAAGAAAAATAAACCACCCAAAGCCAAGCTTTCCGAGCAAGCCCAGGCTGATGCGTCAGCCATTGCTGATCAGGTTAGCAAGCCTAGCTTTAACAAGCAGCAGCGCAAGGAAGTGCACCAGGCTATTCAGCAGGGCATAGAGCGCTATAAGCAACAGCACAGCGCCAAGGCGCGCAACGTAGACAAACAGCGTAAAAAATATACCAAGCAGCTGGCTTCGCCTGAAGTCGTTGAGCAGGAGCTTGCCAGCCCTAGCAAATTGGTGATCATCTTACCTTGGCTATTATTAGTACTGTCTTGGTGTGGCTTTGTTACGGCTTATGTCGCGCAACAATGACTATTGAGCTACAGCCCGTCGCGATTGCGCATTCGCCCTTTAAGGAAAAGTTCGCTATACCGCGCCAGCCTCTATTGGCGCCTGCGGCGAAAGGGCGTATTGAGTTATTGTCTCCCTATGATCAGCCAGAAGCTTTGCAAGGCTTAGAGCAGGTCAGTCATGTGTGGCTGGTTTTTCAATTCCATCAGGCCTTGCCTAGGAACGGTGATAAACCTAGCTTGCGAGTGCGCCCGCCGCGCTTGGGCGGCAATAAAAAAATAGGTGTATTTGCCAGCCGCTCAACTCACAGACCAAATAGCTTGGGCCAGTCGTTGGTTAAACTTGAAGCGATAGAAGGCAGTTGTTTACTGGTGTCAGGGCTAGACCTGTTAGACGCTACGCCGATTGTTGATATCAAGCCCTATGTGCCCTATGCGGATAGCCTACCAGAGGCATTTAATCATATTGCTGAGCAAGCGCCGCCAACACTACAGGTAGACTGGGCACCCGAGGCCTTAGAGCAGGCCCTGCTGCATACTCAGCGCCTAGGGGATGATGTGCAGGGCTTAATTCAGCAATGTTTGCAGCAGGACCCTAAGCCGGCCTATCAAGCGCCAGTGTCAGAACGACAGTATGGTGTGCAGCTGTGGGACTTGAATGTAAAGTGGCATTATCCCGAGGCGGATGTGATCCGAGTTTTAGCAGTAGAGCCTGTATAAAAAATTATTTAAGCGACCAGAATATAGCCAGCGTCAGGCTTACTCCTGCGCCTAGGTAGTACTGTTGAGCGACCTGTGAAATTGACTGGGTGAATATATGCATAAGGCGGCCCGCATAGGAGTAATCCTCGGCATAGCCCGTATAGGCTAGAAAGCAGGCTAGGCCTAACAAGAGGAGGGCAATGAACTGTGAGTGTCTGTGCATTGATTCAGTATATAATAGTCAGGTGTCTAAAATAATCCCCATACATAGCGAAACTGCGATGAGCTGCTCATCCTGTGCGGCGAGTTGTTGCCGTTTAGAGGTGATGATCGTCACCGATACAGGGGTGCCTGAGCAGTTTATCGCTAGAGACGGATGGGGCAGCGAGACGATGCTGCGCCTAAATGACGGCTGGTGTGCGGCCCTAGATCGCCATACCATGCTGTGCAGTATCTACGAGCTGCGCCCATTGATCTGCCGTGAATTTGCAGAGGGCGGTTATGAGTGTCTTGACCAAGTGGCTAGCGTGAAGGCCGAGCATGTTGATTAAATGATG
>Ga0105356_10000862_pt1 | contig 29548 bp, 19 predicted proteins | sample GOMGulsemesocosm_3_FD_83502 | JGI IMG/M metagenome (GOLD analysis project Ga0105356, IMG submission 83502) | Methane-oxidizing microbial communities from mesocosms in the Gulf of Mexico - GOM9D Gulf of Mexico | ecosystem: Environmental > Aquatic > Marine > Cold seeps | place: Gulf of Mexico... | reverse complement strand
GTTAAAGGTTAAAGGTTAAAGGTTAAAGATTGCAATGTGCAGCTTTAACCTTATCTAGCCACCTCTTTTTATACAATCACATTGATATTCGTCTCAATAAGATTGTTCTTCTGGGTGAAAACCATGGAAACGGCTTGCGCTTCTTCATCCGACATCCTGCGATACAGCCCATCAGTACTATTAAGTTTATCACCGGCAATATAAAACTGAGTGGTTAATAGTTCACGTTCACCTTTAAGTACTTTGACATGAATATGAGGAGTACGACCCGGATATATGCTAGGTTTAATGGTTTGAAAACTGTAGTTACCATGTTTGTCCGTTATATCATGTCCAAATCCTTGAAAGCCACTGTCATAGACAACATTTCGGCCATCACCTGAGTGTAGATATTTGCCATTAACATCACACTGCCAAATTTCTATCCGATGATCTGCCAGTGGCTTACCTTGCTTCGACAATATCTTACCTTTGAGTTGTATAATTTCACCACCGGCTTTTTTTACCGCGCCAGAAACTTTAATAAGATTGTTATCTGTATCAGCAAAACGCATTGATGGGCTTGGATAAAATGGCCCTTCAGTTGCCCTTGGCGTCAATACTTCTGCTATTGATTTACGTGAAAAGGCAGTTAAGCCGACGAGGGCAATAAAGCCTTTTAATAAACCTCTACGTGTATGTAATTTCATTTAGTCATTTCCTTATAATTAGTTATCTTATGAACGTTATTTAGAAAAAGAAAACTTAGCCCAACTAGATGCATCTGTATCTACTGCTTTAGCTGGATATCTAAATTCGGTCATTTTCTCTTTATCATAAACACCGCTGACACCAATCATGATGTTCCAAGTGTCACTCGGGAATTTCTTACGAAGAACTTGCATCTCCCTATGAGAGCCTTTCAAAAAATTAGGCTTCAAACCATCTTCAGACTCAACTCTGCCTGCATAGGGTACCCAAAATCCACTCCAATCCTTAAGATTCCATCGATCTGGTTTGCTCCACTCTTTGTCTTTGAATATTCGTTCTCCCAACTGAGCAGAGGCATGAAGTTTATGCAGGTAACCCGTTTTAGTATTCTCCACATAAATATCGATGACAGTGTAATCTTTGTTTTTTCCTTTTGCGCAAACATATAATGAGTGTTGATCATGCATTAGATAAACAAAAGCTTGTGCAGGCAGTTCAAATTTTATTGCTGATTTCCATTCATCTTTGTTACAGCGACCGTCAAATAGTGGCGCTTTGTTGGTAGTGTTAATCGTGATGACTTCGGACGCATTAGCTTTAGTCGCGAGTAGTGACAGAGCTGAGCTTAATAAGGTAATGATTGATAAAGTAACGGTTGATAGCATCATTTTTGACAGTTTGTGCAGCATGTTTCCCTTCCCTTGGTGGTTGTTATTTGATCAGATAGTAAAGAGTATCAGTGAGGTTCCAACTGATTCTCGGTGAGTGGCGCTATATTCAAGCTCAATTGCAGTTTTGTCTTAGGCTTCAAATTAAATAAAAGAGGAGTTAGGGAAGCTTTAATAAATCGTCAGTCCAAGCTAGCGAGGTTCATATTACTGCTTAGTGTATGCTTGATGAGACTTTCTGATGGCTTCGACCAGTTTTATTGGGGTTTTAAGACTAATTGCCATACATGTCCAAGGTGTGGGAATAATATCTGTACCTATTGGGTAGCTCGCTTTTAGTTGTGCTTTTGTTTGTGGCAGTGCCTTTAGCCTTAAAGAAATGTTCTCATGAGTGTCGATAATAATATCTACTCGTTCGGCTAGCAGTAGCTTGATATTAGCTTGGTTATCACCCGAAATCTGAATATGCTCACCCTCCACAAACCCATTGTTTTTTAAGTGGTTATGCATGAAAGAATCTCTAATTAACCCCAGAGTGTATTTTTTAACATCATCAATTGAGTTAATTTTAATATCTGTTCTGGCTGACAGTTTAAAGAAATGATATTGAATGGTGTTTAAAGGGCAGATCCAGTGAAATAACTTCTCACGCTCAGGTGATCTTAGTATAGAGTATATCAGTACGTTAGGTTGCTCTAATGCAGTTTTATACGCTCTTGCCCAAGGATAAATATTAAGTGTGTAGGGGACATTTGCCTGCTCAAGTGTGTTTTTGACTATTTTTGTTGCACTGCCAATAATTTCACCCGAGCTAGAAAGGTAGTTATAAGGAGGCCATTGTTCGGTTACCACAGTGATTTTATTCTCAGGCGCAGTAACAGCGGTAAAAGTAGCTAGGCAAGGTAATACGCATAATAAAATCTTTTGATACAAGCTAATTGCCATTGTTATCTCAACAAAAACGGTAGAATTCACAATAATAAAAGTATAGATGAAAATATTCACTACTATGATTGAAGTATTTGTTATCTTCTTTATTGGTTATTACGTGGTGCCTGATAGCTTCTATGAATATTTAGGTGGCGATAATTAGAAAATAGCAGGGGTTAATACACATTCTGTTAGCGTGTCTTTGGAGCGACAAAATGCTGCTAATAAACAGATTTTTCAATTCACTCAAGAACCTTGAAGCTATTTAATATAAGGTATTGTTGCCTATTAGCGACATCACTTTCTTTTATCTGAAAATCATTGTTTGTTGATTTTTAAGACTTTATATCATTATTCACTAAGTATTTAACGTTTAGTCGTCCTGTTCTCTTTTGAGCTGTTGTCATTTGGCGACGGTATTGTTATCGCTTGCATTCATTTCCTATTGGAAATACTTTAAAAACAGTTTATTACCACTGTGGTGTGCTTTGTGCTAACAGTACGACAAACTTAAGTATAAAGTGGTTAATCTTTATTAAGAAAGTTGATTGAGGTGCAATCGACATTCATAGAATAAAAGACCTGAAACCCAAAAAGGTAACATACATGTCTGAGGCAATTGCTAACCCTCTCCAAGAAACCGCAACTCGTTGCATTAAAATTGATCATTGGATTTTTGAAATTAAAGCTGTGAGAGCGATACGCGTAGAGGAATATGGGCAGCCTTATTCAGGTATTGCAAATATAAATATTAATGGCGATAAAGCTTATATTGATGGGTTGATGACAAGCTCAGATATAGAGTTTGATCGAGATGATTTTGCTACTTTTAAAGCTTATTTGCAGCAATTAGATATTAGTAAAGCGGAATTTGATCGATATAAAAATCAAGTAGCTATTTCCAAATCATTGGATATAGCGCCAGTAACAAAAGGTTCTACAGCGTTAAAATTAGTGACTATCTGACTTTCAGTAAGAAAAATCAATCAAGCACTGCCATAGTTCAAAGTATCAATTCGATGTTCTGATAAATAGAGTGCTATAAAGGTCAAAGAGGAATAATCGTTACCCTTTATCTTAATTCACTAAGCTGTTCTACCCGTGTTTTAAGCTATGATTGCTCAAGTATTTCACGTTGTTCAGCAACCTCAATACGGATATCGAAGTCACGTGGCAAATTCTCATTAGTATAATCAAACGTTGTCGCTTCAGTTACGTTTTCAACGCTTAAATGTGTTTGTTGATTTTCCATATTTGAATAACCTATATCTATTTATATTCAGTTGAATGTAGTGTATTTACGAAATATTTGGCTTTAATGTAGCACGTCGCCGATGAAATACCAATAAGTGTTGTAAGTTTACTACATTTTGTTGGTGGATTTTAAATGAGGTGTCGCGAAAATGCTCTTGGACTGAATGTATCGCTTGTAGTGACCATCGCGATAGCAAACTGCATTTCACATTTATTTCACTTACGGTTTCATAAACTAGGGATAACAAAATTAAAAGGAAGCAATATCCATGTTTAAGAAAATCGTCATTACCTTAGTGAGTTTAATTATCCTTGTCGTTGGCTTAGGGTATGGCACTAAATCTTATCTTAAAAGTTTACTACCTGAAAAAGCTCACTTTGTAGCGATCAAGCAAACTCAAGTAAGCGATTTACCCTACGTTAATGAAAACATTCCGGCATACCGAGGTAAAATATTAGCTGTAGTTACCAGTGTAGATAAGATGGGAGATAATCAAGATACCGGCTATGAACACACTGAACTAGCCCGTGCATATTGGGTATTTACCGCTAATGGTTTTGATGTTGATATTGCTAGTCCCAAGGGAGGGAAGCCACCGGTTGTCATCGATGGTGAGGACATGGGGGCGTATGATTATGCTTTTTTAAATGACGACACTATTCAGCAAAAAGTGGCAAATTCTATTGCGCTGGCAGAGGTAAACCCGAATGATTATGAAGCAGTGTATTTTGTCGGTGGCAAAGGAACAATGTTTGATTTTCCTGATAATCCTGATGTGCAGCATATTGCTAAAACCCTGTATCAAAATAACAAAGTAGTTAGTGCAGTATGTCATGGACCATCAGCGCTTGTTAATGTTCAGTTAGACAATGGTGAAATGTTACTTTCTAACAAGAAAGTGAGCGGTTTTACCAACGATGAAGAGCTCTTTTTAATTCCAGATGCCAAACAAATATTCCCTTTTTTACTTGAGGATAAATTAATTGCACAAGGCGCTCAATTTCAAGCGGGAAGTACTTACTTAGAGAAAGTCAGCCAAGACGGAAAACTCATTACGGGTCAAAATCCTTGGTCTGTATGGAGACTGGCAGAAAAAGTCGTTGCTGAACTTGGCTATCAACCAAAAAACAGAGAGCGCACACCTGAAGAGCACGCTATTGAACTTCTAATGACATACGACTCACAGGGATTTGATGCTGCAAAAGTAGAGCTAAAACAAAAGCCACAAGCCTATCAACGCATTCTTATTGTGATGCACAGCTTTCTAGCATTTATGCAGTTTGATGTGAGTAAAGGCATTGACCTGTTAACGCTGGCAGATCAATTAAAACAGTTGAATTAAAGCTACAACATATTATCTGGCAAGTGTTTTAATCATCATCAGTGGATTAAGGCACTTTTTGCTAATCGCCAATCCGAACAACAGGGAGATATTTTCCATCAGGAATATCTTTGCCCGATACTCTCTGACTATTTGTAACGTTTTATTTCAATGTTACATTTCGTCGCAAAATAAATGTATCTTATCTACATCTTTCTTAAAGCGGAGTAATTTTATGTTACTAATGCTTTAGGTTTACAATTCATACCAAACGGATCAATTAATTAGTCCGATTGGTATAATATATTTGGTCATACTTGGATAGGAACATGAATTTAACCCGTGCCGCTTTAAAAAATCCTGCTGCTGTTATTGTCATTGTTGTTTTGGTGATGGTGTTTGGATTAATGAGTGTTTTCAAACTACCTATTCAATTGACTCCTGATATTGAACAGCCACAAATTAATATTTCTACCGGTTGGCCAAGTGCGGCACCTGCAGAGATGGAGTCGGTCATTATTGAACCGATTGAAAATGTGGTTAAAAATACCCAAGGTGTGACTAAGGTTACTACGAATATTCAACGTGGTTTTGGCAATATAACATTAACGTTTGATGTTGGTGCTGATATGCAAAAAGCTATGCTAGATGTTATTAATAACCTCAATCAAGCGCCGCCAATTCCTCTTGATGCCATGGACCCTATCGTATCTGCAGGCGGTGGTAGAGGTGGTCCAAATACAGCTTCTTTAATGATCAAAACGCTGCCGAGTAATCCTGCACATGATTTAGGGCAATATCAAAAATTAATCGAAGATGTTGTTCGTCCTCGATTTTCTCGTATCCAAGGCATGGGACAAGTTAATTTACAAAGCCATCGCCCGAGAGAGTTAAGAATAACATTTGACCCACTTAAAACGGCTTCACTAGGCTTATCACTATCAGATATCAGTTCAACTATTTCCCGTGCAAATGATGTCTCAGCAGGTGTTGCTAATGTGGGCAGGCGACAATATACAGTGCGATTTTCAGGGCAATATGATGTCAGCAACTTAACTGAAATGATTATCGGCTACAGTGGTGATCGTCCTATCTATTTAAAGGATATAGCCACGGTTGAAAATACCTTAGTGGATCGTTTTGGTTTTAACATGCGAAATGGTCAACCATCGTATTATTTTACCTTGAAGCGTCAAAATGATGCCAACACGGTTGCACTTCTTGATGAAATTAATATTGCCATTAAAGAGCTTAATGCAGGTCCAATGAAAGAGGCAGGGCTAGTTATTGAGCTAAGCTTTGATGCCTCAGTGCATATTCGTAATGCCTTGAAATTAGTTCAGAATAATCTTGGTTTAGGCATAGTACTAGCATTAATTATTCTTTGGCTATTTCTGCGTGGCTGGAAAAGTATTTTCATTATTGCGGTAACCATTCCTATTTCGTTAATGGTAGCTTTTGTTGCCCTGAGTATTTTTGATCGTAGTCTAAATGTTATCTCGTTAGCAGGCTTGGCATTTTCTGTCGGATTAGTGTTAGATGCCGCTATTATAGTGCAAGAAAATATTGTCCGGCTGCGTGGCTTAGGCATGGATGGCAAAAAAGCGGTTATGCGTGGAGCGCTGCAAGTTACCGGGGCATTATTTGCTTCAACAGCAACCAGTGTCGCCATATTTTTGCCTATTTTGTTTATGGCGGGTATCGAGGGACAGCTGTTTTCTGATTTAGCGCTGACACTTTCTATCGCGGTAATTGCTTCACTGGTAACCGCTGTAACAATTTTACCTATCGCTAGCCAGTATTGGCTAAAGTCAAAAAGTGATATTGATCCCTTTGCACATTATTGGGAAAAATTGACCCATTTAGTTATGCGTCTAACCAATACTCAAACTAAGCGGGTTAGTTGGATTTCTTTCTTGTTGGGCGGCTCTCTTCTCGTTATTACACTATTGATGCCAAAAACGGACTTCATGCCACGAGCCCCCATTGATGGCTTCTTTTTCAGTTTAAATATGCCACCAGGTGGTAATGTTGATTTTATTGAAAAAGAAATGGCATCGTTAGTAAAAGCAAGGTTAGCGCCTTACCTTTCCGGTGAGAAGTTACCGAAAATAAAAAGCTACAATTTTTATTCTTTTGGCTCAGGCGCGACGGGGGGCTTTATCTACTCAGCTGACCCTGCTCATGTCGAAGATTTAATGGACGTTATACGAACTGATGTTCTAGGTGGATTACCAGATACACAAGCGTTTTTGTTTAGAGGCTCAATGATTAACGTGTCAGGTGGCGGTAATGGCCGAACGGTAGAGCTTAATGTGCAAGGTCCTGATATTGAGAGCTTAATGACAGTGGCACAAGTAGGCATAGACGCGATTAATGAATCAATGCCAAGCACTACCGCATTTCCAAATCCAGGGCTGAGTTTATCTGAGCCGGAATTAAAACTTGTGCCTAATGATCAACGTATAACCCAAGCGGGATTAACACGTCATGATGTTGCTAATGCCATTAGAGCCTATACCAGTGGCTTATTTATTGGTGAATATTTTGATGGTAATGATAGGGTCAATGTCATTTTGCGTGGTGAGCAATGGCAGACGCCTGATGAATTAGCGGCTTTGCCAATTCACTCACCATTAGCAGGTATTCAAACCATAGGGGAGTTAGCATCAATATCAAGAACGGCGGGACCAACCAGTTTAAGACGTGTTGATGGTAAAAGAACGATTAGTATTCAAATTTCTCCGCCAGCGACCATGTCGCTGGAAGAAGCGTTAGCGGCAATTAACGAAAACGTTATTCCTAAAATGAAAGCACAATTACCATTTGAAGCGTCTATTCAGCTCAGTGGTAATGCTAATAAAATGTCAGCGGCCATTAACGATATGATTAAAAACTTTGCCTTAGCATTAGTTATCCTATTTTTGCTAATGACGGCATTATTTAAATCTCCTAAAGACAGTTTATTGGTGTTATTGGTGATGCCTTTAGCCGTTGCTGGCGGCGTTGTTGGTTTAAATTTATTGAATTTAGTGAGCTACCAGTCTTTAGATTTATTAACCATGATTGGCTTTATTATCTTGCTTGGTTTAGTGGTAAATAATGCCATTTTAATTGTCGATCAAACGAGGCAAGCGGAAAGAGAAGGTTTATCAAGAAAAGCTGCGGTAGCTCAAGCTATTCGTATTCGCGCTAGACCTGTGTATATGAGTACATTAACAAGTTTGTTTGGCATGTTGCCATTAATGGTGATGCCTGGGGTGGGCAGTGAAATATACCGGGGCCTTGCCACCGTAATTGTTGGTGGCATGTTTATCAGTGCAATCTTCACCTTGGTATTATTTCCAAGTCTATTAAGGCTTGGAGAAAAAACACGGAATGATAACAACACTCAAAACTCTCAAAAGACAAGCGTTGAAGATTTGCACCTTGATGCACAAGAAAAACCATTATTACAAGCCAAAGTTAGTTGAAGTGTGGCTAGGGGACAACTATGTATAAAAATATGTTAAAAAATACCATTAAAACTATCTATAAAAAGGGTGTACTCACCTCTGCTGCCTGTGCACTTTTTGCAAGTCAATTCTCTTATGCTGCTGATGCACCGCCAAGCCCAGTGGAAATTGATACGGTAACTGAAATGTCGCTAGCAGCGACTGCCGACTTAATGGGCACAGTACACAGTCGTTCTTATGTAAATATCACCGCAAGTGTTAATGGCCGATTAGATTGGCTACAAGAGCCTGGTGTGATGGTTGAAAAAGGTGATGTGTTAGCCAAAATGGATTTATTGCCATTACAGTTAAAGCAGGCCGAGCAAAAAGCACAAATTAAGCGCGCGAGCATTAACTTGCAGTATTTCAATAATGAATTTAAGCGCTTACAGAAATTAAAAAAGACTAATTCAACCTCGCAGTTTCAATTAGATCAAACAAAGTCACAATATGAATTAGCACAAGCTGATAGTGAAATAGCGACTTTAAAATTAAAACAAATTGAAGACCAATTACAAAGAGCAACCGTGAAAGCTCCTTTTGATGGCGTTGTGACAGAACGAGTTGTACGTGCTGGTACCGATATTAGTCGTAGTGATGTGTTATTAAAGTTGCTTGATACTGAGCATTTAGAAGTACGATTATATGTACCTGTTAAATATTTAGCTTATGTTCGCAAAGGTTTGGCATTGAATTTACAAGCAATAGGGCAGAATATATCAACCCAAGTAACATCAGTGATCCCTAATACAGATCCTCGCTCACAAACATTTGAAGTTAGAATACAGGTACCCGAGCACTTAAATGAATTTTGGACCGCTGGTCAGTTAGTAAAAGTTACCGTGCCAATTCAAGGCGCACATCCTAGTTTAACTATTCACCGAGATGCGTTGATTTTGCGTAAAGATGGTACTTTTGTTGTTAAAGTTGATGATGAAAACAAAGTACATCGTTTGTTGGTAAAAGTGGGTAAAGGCACTGTTGATAGAGTAACTATTGAAGGTGAATTACAACGTGGTGATAAAGTCGCTATTCGTGGTGCTGAAAGGCTGAAAGAAGGACAAAATGTTATTGTTCAGTAAGTGGTGCTGTCAGCTTTATAAATACATATAAGACAGCCAGCGGTTGATAACATTTTGAACTTAAGTCTGTTAGCCGTATTTACGTTTTAGCCAAAGGTAAATACCAGAAATAACAAAAAAACAGGGCAATAAACTGAGCATTAACCAGACTATTTTTATTGGCCAAGCAATGAAGTCACCAGTGTGAAATTTATATTTAAAATTCCACACTTGTGTTGCAAGGGACGTTTTACTGGCATCGAAGCTGTGAACTACGTCGCCATTATACGGGTTTGCCCAACTCCAGCTAAAAGCATGGCTTTCACCTGGCATTTTTATCCTCAGTATTAGCAATTCATTAGGGTTTTCAGGTAGGTAAACTCGAAATACCTTGCCACTAGTTAGCGCTGAATGAGCTTGTTGATAAGCTAGGTCTAACTGGTATTCTCTCGGTGATATTCGCTGCTCTGTTACTGACGCGGATTGATAGTTGTGCTCTTGTATTAGACTTAGCGTTAACCACTGAACAACTTGTTTACTAGCATCTTGCCAATAAAACGCCATACCTGAAAAGGCAATTAATATTAACGGCAAAACACAAAACACACCGAGTACGGTATGAAGTTGATGGAATCTAATTTTGTTTTTTGTTTGCCATTTTACCTTTAAACGCTTAATTCTATGTTTAGGTTTTGCCCAGAGGTAAATACCTAAAAGAAGCTCAATGATGAGAATTAAACTGCTAATTGAGACCAGCAACTGCAGTGGTCTCTTGCCATCTTTATCGACATAAAGTAACCAGCGATGCCATGCCATAACAAATCCATAAAAAGTATCATCGAACTTGTAGCTTAATAAAATATCTCCGCTATAGGGATTGATACTTAAGTATTCTTTGTTAGTTAATTTTACCTGCCAGGCTGAATAAGTTGATTCACCCTGTTCGATAAACACTATATCTTTTCCCGTTTGCGCAGTGATTGTTTTTGTTATCGCCGATAGCGTTAGTGGTTGTTTAAAGTTTTGCTCATGGCTTGGCTTAACAAGCCAATATTGTGGATTTACTAAGGCTTGTATGTCTTTAGCGTAAATGAGCAATGAGCCAGAAATACTCAGATTTATTAGAAAGACGCCGGAAAAAATAGCTAAAAATAAATGAAAGCGCCTTATGAATAATTTTGGCAAAGTGACTACTCTATTTAGAAATAAAAAAGCAAGCTAGCACTGAGCTAGCTTGCTTATTAGAATGTGTTAATTGCTATTAAAATAGGTAGTTAACACCTAGGTTAACGGTAGTGCCTAGTCCTTTAATATTGAACGCTTTGTAGGTAAGCGCTTGTGAACGAGCAGGGAAGTAATCTTCATTGAATAAATTTTCTATACCGGCAAATACTTTCCAATCGCCAAAGCGATAGTCACCACTTAGGTTAAAGATGTTATAGCCGTCGACCTTACCTTCATCGCCAGTGTAATTACCGTCTTCATTTTTTTCAAAGCGATCACGGTCACCCACATGTAAATAGCTAAAAGAAAGGCTAGCTTGATCTGTGGGGAGCCAATTTAGCACTATAGTGCCTTTAGGTGCCGATATTTGACGGCCACCTAAATAATTATCAGTTCCTTTGTGTTTACCTTCAACATAACTGTAGGTACCAGCAATGTTAAGTTCGGAAGAAAATTGATAATTGGCAATCCCTTCAAATCCCCAAATTTCTTGAGGTGCACGTTGAGTGATGTAAATACCGGTTTTAGGATCTAAAACACTGCGAGAGCCTAGATCGGAATTACTTTTATAAGTTGATAATTCAACGCGTAATTGTTGATACTCACTAACAACACCTAACTCAATGTTATCGATAATCGCTGCTTCTGTTTGAATGAGTGAAATATCATTTACGGTTGCCGAGCGTAGTAATGCACCTAAATCAGGAACATTTGCTCCTTCAGAGTAGCTAATATAAGGACTAAATAAAGGGTGAGCATTATATCTAAAACCAATGTTATAGGTTGTAGCGTCAAAATTTATGATGCCACCTATAACAGCTAATGGCACTGAACATTGATCAGCGCTGCGACATAATTTCAGTGTATGATAATCATCAACTTCGATGTCCATTTGTTCATGTCGAATACCTGCTTTGAAGATAAAATCATCAGAAAACACCCATTTGGTTTGTATAAAACCGGCTAAGTTGTCCATATCCATTTCCGGTACCCAAAGACGACCATCAACCATGGGCTGCGAGGTAACATCATTTAAGGCATCAATGCCATAAATAAAGGTAGCATCTAAGTTATCCCATTCTAACTGTGAGTTTAGCGTTGCTCGTATACCTTGTTTTTCAGATTTAATTAATGATTGACCACCTGCTAAGCCTAAGTCAGGATTTGCTAATACAGTTGAATAGAAGAAAACGTTTTCAATAGATTGCTTGTAGAAGTCTAAATCTAGCTGGGTATTAACAAAAAGTTCAGCATCAGTATATTTCAATTGGAAGTTATGGTTACCTCGAGGCCCCTGCGGAGCAGCATTACTTGGCGTATTGCTTTCGTCTTTAATGGCGTAAGTTTTCTCTCCTTTATTGATGTCACCAATAACATCTACCCAAGCGCTATCTTGCTGTGATTCATAATAGTTGTAGGTAAGTAAGACACTTTTTTCATCATCAAATTGGTAAGCCAATTTGGTGAAGTAGTTTTGTGACTCTGCTTCTGAAAGCCCATATTGTGTACCTAAGGCATCACCATCTGCATCTCGTAAAATACCATTGTTTTCTATGCTAGCACTGGCTATATAGCTAAAATCATCTATCTCACCGAAGGCTGTTGTTGTGAACTTAGTGCCTGCTGAGTCTTCAAATTCAACGGCACTGAAACGACTTGATAAAGTGGTATCTAGGTTGAACTTTTTATTTGAACCTGGTCGTTTGGTGATGTAATTAATGATACCGCCCGCAGCGCCATTACCATAAATTGACGTTGCACCTTTTATCACTTCAATACGTTCAATAACACTTGGATCTAGTGTTCTCATTCCTAATGCACCATTTCTTAATGGTGTTGATTGTGGCACGCCGTCAATCATCACAAGGGCAGCACGACCTCGTAATGTTTGTGCAAAATTACTTGAAGTACCATTTGCCGCGGATATACCAGGCACATACATGGTTAAAAGGCTTTGAATATCAGAGGATACCTTAAGGTGGTTCTCAATATCTTTTTTGCTAATGATTGTCACAGATGAAGGTACCTCATCAATACTCTCAATAACTCGGCTTCCAGTGATAAGAATCCGTTCAATATTATTATCTTGTTCCGTTGTATTGCCTGATGCACCTTCTGCATAAGCACTATTGGCAACGAGGAGAGCAAGTGCTGTTAAGCTAGTTTTAAACATTTAATTTCCTGTTTAGTAGTTTAAGTTACAAATTTTCACAGATCTTAATGTAAATCATTATCATTTGCAATGATTGTGTTTATATTTGTAAGGATTTTCAGGTGGTTGAGGCTCGTATTTTGATTTAAAACAAATTTCTGTGCGATATCAGCTCGCTTAATTCGAGCAAGGATGAGCTTGCCTAAGCCTTGATATTTAGGGAAGGGCTTCGTAGTTGTGAGCAATTAGTTTTATGTTGATATTTTACTAGCAGGTATTTAATTAAAATTGACTTTATTGCCCCTGTTGTTGACGAATGGTGATGAAAAGCTTAATCTCAACATAGTTCAATAAGTAGACAGTTTGTTAATTAACTAGCTTTGCCCTAAAGATAAACAAGTCTATTTTTTATTTTTTATTGCTTTAGTTTTTGATTATATGAAAGAAAATAAATCTTGAATGGTAAGCTCTAATTGATTTAAAACTTTTTTTATTAACGTATACGTAACAAGGATGATTTGATTATTAGCTGTACACATTAGAGTATCGCAGCAGCCTAACCTAACTATATGATTTGAATATTTTCAAATGTGGTTCATGTAAAAAGATAAGGTGTAACGACTAATGAGCAGCGCAATAAGTCCTCAGCTAGTAAGGTTTACTAAGCAGATATTAAGTTTAGTTCCTTATGCAAGTAACGACAGATTAGAATACCTTATCCAAAAACTTCTGCCTGAAGAAAGGGCAGCTCAGCACCTTGCCGTTAAAAATGAAATAAAAAAACTTGCTCAGCAAGCAACTAAATCCATTGATTTGCGCTTACTTTTTTCTGACTGCGAAAAGGTTGAGCATAACCAAATTATTCATTACCTTGATTTAGCTGGGAAAGAGTACTTCAAACAAAAATTACAGCAATATCAAAATCTTTATACAATAGCGATTTACCATGAAGTTATTGAAAATGCTCAAGAGAGAGCAGCAAATAAAAGTAATGACGTACTTGATGAAAGCAATGGAAGTTCAGGTGACAGGAAGTTTTCTGAGTTCAAAATAGATAAAGTTGAACCCAAACCATTAGTAAATAAAAATAGAATAAACCATGAAGTGAAGCAACTTAACTCTTCTTGCAAGGTTTTTATCAATCCAATCATGGGCATGACGAGCCAGGGTAAAAAAGAAGTCGGCATAACAGCTAGTATTGAAAAAATGAATAACAGAAAGGTTGTTATTAAGACGCCAAACAAACTAGCAGATATAAAAGCAAATAAAGTGTACCTATGGCTATATGATCATCATGAAGAAGTAGACTTTGATAAAGAGCTTGAACTTGGCTTTGAGATAATTGATAGTCAAGTTTCCCCAGTAAATCATAACTTTGAATACCTTCTAAAATTTTCAATTCCACTAACAGATAAACAAATGCGAGTGTTGTTTTTACATTATTTGATGCAAAAACAACGTGCCACAATAGGTCCGACAGAGCTGTTTATCAAACCCTTATTTGATTCTATTACCTCTAAAGGTTATGAGCAGTTATACCTAAATAAAACTCACGACATCCCACTACTTTGTTATAAAAACAATAATGCATGGCATGCCAAGGTTGCGATGAAAACTTCAGGAAATGATGAGTTATGGGGATTTTTTAGCGACCAAAAGCAAAACTTTAATTTACCTGTTTTGTTGGGAAATAAAGATATTCAACAGACGTTGAATAAACGAGAAACCGTCGATAAGTATGCATTCATTTTAAAGTCTAATTTTAAACAAAAAAGTATATATTCACTTATTTGGTATGATGACTTTATTAATGATAAAAGTGTTAAAGCTGTTTTTAATCGTTATTTTAAAAATGGTTTATTTAGAGTCATTAAAATATCGTCATCGTGCATTAATTCCGAAGAAGATGCTTACGTGCCTTCAGCGTTACCTTGTCATGTTCACCCTAAAATGGCGGTATTAAATAGGACTCCTCCTAAAGCGGCTCGAGATATGATTGCAGGCTGTGATCATATGCTGACAGTCTCAGACATAACTAGTCTATATAAAACAGTTTATTCACCCGTAAGCGGGAATATCACTGAACTAGATGCTTTATTACCAAAGCGTTATCAACTTAATGCTATTGATGAGCTTGCAAGCACTGAAATAGTAACGGCTGAAAATGATGAAGCAAGAAGTGAGGATCGTTTCGTCTTGTCGTTTAAAATGGCAATAACACGCTGTAATAATGTTGTGACCAATATTCAAGGTGAAACTCAAAACATTTCAATTCAAGGTTTATTAGTTAATCTTTCAGAGAAAACTAAGTTTAAAGCAGGGGAGGAGATTGAAATAGAATTAACCGTACCGTTTGAAGAACAAGAGCGAACCCTTAGTAAACAAAAATATATTGTCTTAGGATATGACGGTCAAGGTGCTGTTCGATTATTAATAAATGCCATAGAAAGTAAGCATTTAGCTTGTAGAGCTATAAGAAAGTATTTATATCAGCACATTGATTCTATTGAGGCATGTGGTAAGCGGGGCAGTCGCATTTATGGCTTACAAAAAGCAATGAGAAATATATATGCACACAACCATTTTTCAGTACCATTTTACTTGAAAGCAACTAAGCATCAACAATATATAAATGCAGCAAGTTTTAGTGGTAACTCAGCACTTAAGCACCTTATTTATAAAAACGATAGTAGTGAAGATATTATTCTAAACTTATTGAGTAATAAGAAGTTTAGGGAGTCATGTTTATCAATTATCGGGGCTATTTCTCACCAAAACTTATCAGCTCGAGCTTTTTATATTCTTGTTTTACCTAAAGATAAAAACCAAGATGAAGATTATTCTTTTTGGTATAGAGACTTATCAGTCTTAAAAAAATCTTCACAGTTACAACAATATATGAATAAGGTATCTAGTCATGGGCAACCTGCAATATTAAAGGTTGAATTGAAAAAAACGAATAAAGCGCAAAATATGCATTATCGTGATGAGATAAGTTATTTAAAAAGTTTGGATAAAGAGCTAGCTACAGATCTTGAAGTGCAGTTAGCAAGCACTATTGGTATTGGAGAAGTTACTGACTTAACAGATATTGCCATCGATATGATTAGTCATGCTGCTTAACTGCCTTTAGCAAATAAGTGAATAAAAAAACTGTGCACTATAAGCTGTGTCAGGAAGTAAAATCTTGCTAGGTAGTGCTTCAATTCATTACAGCATGGCAATGATTCCAAGGCAATAACTCCAGCTAGTATTCATGGGGATATATATCCTAAGTCTCCACAATTTCTCCCAACTGTTGTTATACCCTTAACCTATAGTCACTTACTCTTTGTAAAATTCAACCCCATAATAAGGAATATCTACTTGTCGACTCTATTTTTAGGTTTTATTCGTAAACTATGCCTAGTCACTGCACTGCTAGGATCTGCTAACAGCCATGCTGGTTTAATTGTTGATTCAGGCGAATTGCTAGGCGCAACGGGGATTGAAGTCGCCGGTGTTGGCATATTTGATGTATCTTTTGCAGATGGTAGTTGTGCAGAGTTATTCTCTGGTTGTGATGAACTCTCTGATTTTGCTTTTATCAACTTTGATCAAGTTAGAGCTGCCAGCCAAGCTTTGCTCGATCAAGTATTTATTGATAGTGATTTAGGGCTATTTGATTCAACTCCTGCATTAACTCGAGGCTGTGAAGATGATAATAAGTGTATCTCCTTTATCCCTTATAAATTTCTTGATAACTGGGTAATGGGTAAGACTTTAATTAATGCGAACAATGAAAGTGATGATAAACATAGTTGGACAACTAACCTAGGTATTGGGCAAAGTCTCAATTATAGGAGTAATACAACCTTTGCTATTTTCACTAAAGTTGAGCAAGTACCTACACCAGCCACAGCCTTACTATTTAGCTTAGCTTTCATCGCTTTAGTTAGCTTTAGACGAAGAACGTAACGTTAAAGAAGCTTAAGTATAATAAAACAAGGGCGCATATAGCGCCCTTGTTTTATTCATAATTATGAATATGTGATTACCTTAAGTTTGATATTAATGGCGGAATACCTGGTAACAGACCTACCAAAGCCATTACCCCAGTTAACACCACAAACATAATACTAGGCAAGATCCATCGGCTCATCTTGCTTAACTTTGAACTACGGTCTTTACAGCCAATCAGACCAAGGTTATCTAGTAACATTGTTAGTGCCCAGCCAAAAGCTGGGTTAACCAGTGCAGACGAAAACACCACAATCGCAGCAGATTGCGTTGTTTTTCCTACACGGGTCATTTCCATGCCAGCTTCAAGTAACGGGATAAATACACCAACTATCAAGGCTACACAGAGTACCGGTTGCCATATTGCCAAATCCATAGGGTAACCCCATACCGCAGCTATGATACAAAACAGTGCTGTAAGTAGGGCGCCTGCAGGAATAGGCCTTTTAGCTATTGCCGCCGGTACAAGGTATGTTCCCCAAGATGAGGTAAAATTAGTGCCGCCTAAAAGAGAGCCAAAGGTTTGGCGAATAGAAGCACTTGTCATGGTATCGTCTATATTCATATGTACTTTTTCAGTGCGTTCAGGGTAACTGATTTTCTGAAATACTTGATGACCTAAGAAATCAGGTGACCACATTGCTACGGCCAAAATCGCGAATGGCAGTACCACAATAAAGCTCTCAATAGTCGGCAAACCAAGCATCCAACCAGTATTCTCGCCCCACCAATACATAGGGTTTAAGTTAGGTAGCCCTGGCCCAGTATGAAACTCAAAAGGTGCACCCAGCGCAAAAGCTAGTGTGCCACCAAGTAAACAACTTAGAGGGACTGCTAACCAGCGTTTACGCCAATGTTCAAGTAAGGCGTACAAGATGATGGTGCAAAAAATAACGATAAAGGCGATGTGGCTCATGCCTATGCCTTCAGCCCAAGCGAAGAGTTTCTTAACTTGTGAAATGGTACCAACAAAGCCAAGGTATAAAAGTAAACCTCCACAAACCCCCTTACTGGTTAGGTTTGCCAGCATGCTGCCACCTTTGCTGATAGCGAGTATTAAACCAAATATGCCAATGAGTAGACCAAATGCCATTGGGTGACCACCTGCGGCAACCACAATAGGAATAAGCGGAATTAATGGGCCATGGGTACCTGCTAGGTTAGCAGTAGGCAATAAAAAGCCTGAAAATAGAATAATAAAAAAGGAAACAATAAGTAATTCATAACGAACATTTTCTAATATGAAGCCTTCATCAAGCCCTAGAGAGCCAGCAAAGGTGGCTGCGATTGCACCCACCATGACGATTTTTCCTATTGTCGCCGCCATTGCAGGTATCGTATCTTCGAATTCAAACCGGTAATCCCTAAAAGGCAGGTTAGCTCGCCATCTTTTAGGCGCCATGATTTGTAATTCGTGCTCTAAATACTCTTCTCGTGTATTAAATTCAGAGCTTGGTTTATGTTTTTGCTCATAACTAAGATCATCTCCACCTAGCTGAGACTCATTTTTCTGCTCACCTATGGGTTCAAAAGTATTTCCCATTATTGTTCCTTTAAATCATTGACGTTGAGAATATTTTATCCCAATGAAGTAGGACGAGCTAACCACAAAGAGCAGGTAAGGCTAGGCAATTAGTCTAGAAAAAGGCACATTGATGTTCAAAAAGTGAGCTTTTACTCTATTTGTTGATCTAGCATGTCTTGATAGTAAAAAAATCTATTGGCAGAGCGAAAAAATAAAGCGATGTCATTTAAATAATATTGCACCTTGATGAACGTGTTAAATATTTACGGTTTTATTGATTCATCTATGACTTAGGTCAAGCTTGCTAATGATATGTAACAAAATTGTAATTGATTTGATGTGGCTTAACAGCGATGAAAAATGTTCGTTGTATAGTTTTTAGGTAGGGACAAAAAAATAAGGATATTTCTTACTTTTAAAGAAGTTGTATTGCTCATGTCAGAAAAAAGAAAAATATTAGTTGGTTTTGTTTCAATTGTTTTTGTTGTTATGTGTTTGAGCATAAACTCGCAGTGGCAATTATCTCAAATCTCTGAAGATACCGATGCACTTTACCGACATCCTTTTACGGTTTCAAATGCAGCCAATAATATTAATTTTCACCTCGTTAGTATGCATAGGCACATGCAAGATTTAGTACTTGCAGAAAACGAAGAACAATTAAGTTCAGCTTTAAAAGAAGTGTCAAAACACGAACAAGCAGCATTAAAAAGTTTTGATATTATTTTTGAACGATTTTTAGGGAATAAGTCACAGCTAAATAATACTTACCGTGCCTTCCTTGCTTGGAAAGCCATTCGCGCTGAAGTTATTAAATTAACAAAACAGCACCGCAGAGCAGAGGCTATTGCCATTACTAAAGGGCAGGGCGCAAGTCATGTGGCAAACCTTAGTAGCTTGGTGGATAGTCTCGTTAGTTTTGCTTTTAACAAGGCAGAGCAATTTAATTCTCGTTCACAGCAAAGCACACAGCAAGCGTTAGCTATTAACTTAGCTTTTTCTATTATCACGTTAAGCTTAGTGATATTTTTTGCTTTATATATCAGAAGAAATATTAGCCAAGCGCAAAAGGATAGAACTTACCGTTCTCATTTAATTGACCAAAACATTATGTTAGCAACCTTAGATAAAGACGCGGTAGTTAAGGATGCCAGTAGCGCTTTATGCCGATTTTTAGGTACTCGAAAAGAAAACTTAATTGGCAAAGATAGTCATTTTTTTGATAACTCAGATGATTGCCCACACTTGGAAGAAGAGATCTTTAGTTCTATTCAAACAGGAAAAGAGTGGACTGGTGAAATAAAACATTTTGATCATAAAGGTGACATAAAATGGGCTAAATCCACTATATTGCCAAATTATGATGATAATTATCAAGTTATTGAATTTACAAATATATTAGTAAGTATTACTAATAAAAAATTATCTGGCGTCGATAAACTTACTTCCATGCTTAACAGACGTCGGTATGATGAGTGCATTGTGCATGAAATGCGAGTGGCTAAACGTAATGGTTATAATTTTACCCTAGCTATTTTAGATATAGATTTTTTTAAAAAATTTAATGATCATTATGGTCACCCTCTCGGGGATGATGCATTGCAACAAGTTGCCAGTAAAATACTTTCTTTTATCAATAGACCAAATGACTATGCTTTTCGTATCGGTGGTGAGGAGTTTGCCCTAATATTCTCAAACTTATCCTTGGATGAAAGTAGAGAGTACTTAAATAAGATTAAAGATGGCATAGAGTCTTTAGCTATACCCCATCAAAAGAGCATAGTGAGTGATTATTTAACCATGTCTTTTGGTGCTTGTATTGTTGAACCTGACTCAGGCCTTGATGAACAAAAAGCTTATATTGAAGCAGATAAAGCGCTTTATCTAGCGAAAGAAAATCGAAACAGTGTCGTTGTTTGTTGATTTATATTACAGATAAAGGTGCAAATAAATAAGATTAAATGAAGGCAAAGTCAATTCAAATCATTTGTCTTAATATGCCAGCAGAAAATTAAGCCCCTGTTAAGCGCTATATGCTCCAAGCCGAACTGACAGGGGGAACTTGTCACTTTATTCACCTATATTAATGTCGTGTAACTAATTTGTTACATAGTGTCATTGCTTATACACGTAAAACTAGTGAAAAACTTCTCAGATTTACATAAGATATAGCGATAAATAATATAGGGAACAATAATGAAAGCTAAGATGAAAATGAAATATTTAGCGGTTGCAATAGCTGCTGGTTTAACCTTATCAGCTTGTATGGCTACTACTGATGGCACAAGTTCAGCAGCTAGCAATAGCATGTCAAAGGAATCGTCCTCAAGTAATAAAGTATTCAGCCAAAACTACTTATTTAAAGAGTTAGCCAATGGCTTACGTGTATTAGTGGTTAAAACTGATTATCCAGATCTTGTTTCTGTACAAATCCCTGTTTCAGTTGGCTCTCGTGATGAAGATGAAGCCGGCAGAACTGGTTTTGCTCATTTCTTTGAACATATGATGTTTAAAGGCTCTGATAAGTATCCACAAGCTGTTTATGCCGACTTATTTAAAAATGCCGGTGTAGATAATGGTGCTTACACGACTAACGATTACACTAATTATCATTTAGATTTCTCTAAAGACCATTTAGATAAAGTACTAGAGATTCAGGCAGATCACTTTAAAAACCTTAAGTACACTGATGCACAATTTAAAACAGAAGCATTAACGGTAAAAGGCGAATACTTAAAAAACAATGCTAGCCCAATACGAAAACTATTAGCGGCAGTGCGCAAAGAAGCATTCGATACCCATACCTACAAACACACTACTATGGGCTTTTTTGAAGATGTAGAAGCCATGCCTGAGCAAATTGCTTATGGCGAAAAGTTCTTTAAACAGTTTTATAAGCCAGAATATGTATCGCTAGTAATTGTTGGTGATGTTGAGCCACAAGCAACAATGGCTATGGTAGAAAAACACTGGGGCAACTGGCAAAAAGGTGACTTTGTTAATGATATTGCACAAGAGCCAAAGCAAGAAGCACCAAAGTATGTTCACGAGAAATTTGATGGTTTACCGGGACATTGGCTATTAGTTTCTTATAAAGGCTCTGATTGGCAACCGAAGAAAAAGGACCGTGCTGCATTAGACTTAATTTCTGAATTATATTTCTCAAGTAATTCAGCTTTGTATCAAGAATTGGTTGTAGATAAGCAGTTGGCAAGCCAAATGTTTAACTATAATCCAGAAACTAAAGATGCAGGTTTACGTCACGTATTTATCAAAGTTAATGAAGAAAAAGATTTAGCGACGGTACGCGATGCGGTGAATAATACTTACGCGAAAGCACGTACTGAGCTTGTTTCAGCACAAAAGCTAGATAACTTAAAATCTAATTTAAAATATAGCTTTGTAAATAGCTTAGATTCTTCAGAATCTATCGCTGCAACGCTTGCTGGTTATATGCATTTTGATCGTGACCCTGAAACCATTAACCATTTATATAATAGCTTTGATAAAATTTCAGCAGAAGATATCAAAGACGTTGCTAATCAATATTTCATTGATGAGAATCGTACAACGGTTACTTTGTCAGCATTAGATAAAATCGCTGATTTTGAACAAGAAGTTGACTTAAACGGCGTAGTTGCAAAAATTGAACAGAAAAAATCTCAACCAAGTAAGCCGTTGTTCTCTGTTTTAGATAAAACTAATGACTCACCTTTGATCGATGTTAATTTCCTGTTTTATACAGGTGCGGCAGCAGATCCAATTGGTAAAAAAGGTGTGGCGGCATTAACTGCGCGCATGTTAACCCAAGGCGGCTCTCAAACACGTAGCTATAAAGATATTCAGAAAGGCCTTTATCCTTTAGCTGGGCGATTTTCGTCTCAGCTTGATAAAGAAATGATGTCATTTACTGGTCGCGTTCATAAAGATAATGCTGATCAATGGTATCAACTTATCAGTGATCAATTACTGAATCCAGGCTGGCGTGAAGAAGACTTTAAGCGTTTGAAAAAAGAGCTAATTGATGGCATTAAATCGGGTCTTAAATCTTCTAATGATGAAGAGCTAGGTAAAGAAGTACTTTATAGTAAGCTTTATCAGGGCCATGTATATGAGAACTTTAATAGTGGTGATTTGTCAGATTTAGCGGCAATCACTCTAGAAGATGTTAAAGCTTTCTATAACGCAGAGCTTACACAAGCGAAATTAAACTTAGGTATTACTGGCGCTATGCCGAGTGCTTTAAAAGCACAGTTAATGACTGACTTATCAGCATTACCTGCTGGTGATGAAAAACGCTTAACTATTGCCAAAGCACCTAGCTTAAAGGGTCACCATGCAACAATTGTAGAGAAGAATGCACAATCTACGGCTGTTTCTTTTGGCTTCCCAATTGACACTATTCGTAGTGACAAAGACTGGGCGGCACTTTGGTTAGTACGTTCGTACTTTGGTGAACATCGTAGTTCTAACAGCTACTTATACCAACAAATACGTCAAGCACGTGGTATGAACTATGGTGATTATTCTTATATTGAATACTTCCCACGCGGTATGTACCAAACTAAGCCGGATGCAAACTTAGGCCGTTCAAGCCAAATTTTCCAAGTATGGTTACGTCCTTTACGTTCGAATAATGATGCCCATTTTGCAACACGTGCCGCTTTGTTTGAATTGGACAACTTGATAGAAAATGGCATGAGCGACAAAGACTTTCAGGCAACACGTAACTATTTAACTAACTATGCGCCACAGTTAGTTGCTAGCCAAGATCAGCAATTAGGCTATGCACTTGATAGTGAGTTCTACCAAACTGAAGAGTTTGTTAAATACGTTCGTGGTGAGTTTGCCAAACTATCGTTAGCTGATGTTAATCGTGTTATTAAAGAGAACTTACAAACTGATGACATTCACTATGTGTTTATTTCAGGCGATGGTAAGGACATGAAGCAACGTTTATTGTCAGAGCAAGTATCACCACTGAAATACAACAGTGAAAAGCCTGCAGAGCTTCTAGCTACGGATAAAATTATCCAAAGCTATAAGTTAACTTTACCAGCTAAAAATGTTGAAGTGATTGCAGTAGATAAAGTGTTTAAATAAGGCTTTGAAATAAGCGTTAACCATGTGCTAATAAATATTAGCGATGGAATTCACCTTGATAAAACACCACGCTTGTCGTGGTGTTTTTGTTTTAAGGCGGACATGTTTGACATAAATGCCTGAAAATATGACTGTAGGGAGTACATTATTGGCTATAGGTACCTATAGTCAATAATGTACATCTTGTAATTGAATATATCGGTTATCTAATTAATCCAAATAAACCAAGTAACCTATAAATATTAAAAGTCATCGAAAAGTTTAGTATCAATCCTTAATGTTGCAGCACCACTATCAGTGGATTCACCATTAAAGTGACCTTCATTTTGGACATATACAGGTATAATCAGTTCATCGTCATATATTCTGATTCTGTTCACTGTTGTGGAGTCTCTATGACTTACGTTGAACAGTTCTATTGTATTGATTCCTTGGTCATTTATTATGAGTAATTTACCAAACAATGGTACGTACATATAACCTTTGTCATCTACCACGAAATGGTTTCTAGGGACATTTAGATCTTGTATGTTGTTATTACTACTTAACACCTTCATAGCACCTGTATTGATATCTATTGAGTAAGCTGTATAAAAATATTCATATTGGGGCGTAATGCCAGAACCTATGGCATAAAGGGTGCCATTTTCGGTAATATGATGATTTATTAGGTAGTCACTCATTTCAGTTGACCACAGCTTATTACAATCTAAATCATAGCCAAATAAAGTTTGTACTATCTGTTCACCATTATGAACTTCTTGTGAAAGAACAACTGTGTTGGAAGATATAGTGACGAATCTAGGGGTATTTAATTGTAAGTCTTCATTTGCACTCAATTCATACCAATCGATTTCACAAATGTGTCCCTCATTGCTGTTCATTAAACTAAACCTGTAACCGCCAACATTACTATAGTGCAGCAAATACGGAATATCTGATTCCCCCGCGTGTACAGTAGATGTGCTTGGAGAGTGAGTATAAGTTAAAACCTCTCTCTCTTCTCCAACCTTGTTGTATAACCACTGCCCCTGAGAGGTTGAGACAAGTACTTCATCACCGTAAAATTGCGTGGACTTTATAGGTGATTTAACTGCGTCATCATGAGCAAAGTTGAATATTACCTGGTTATTTTTATCTAGTACATTCACTGTATTTGTTGAGTTATTTTTTACAAGTTTGTGGCTGCCTGAATACCAGGTAGTTTCACCCTCTATAGGTAGCTCAAGAGTTATACCTTTTACTGTACTCTCACCAACCTTAAGGCCTGGTTTAAGTAAGTAGCTGATAATACGATATGTCCCTTTATGCGTGCCAACTTCAACGTTGTTCAATGATGCAGTTGCTTCGTACGTACCTGTTGTTTCTGTTTCCGGGGATAAGGTGTAGTTCTCTAGTCCGTTACTGTAGTCTAGCTTTATACTCGCCACACTACCTTCTGCGGTGTAGGTATATGATTCAGGCGTGAATTCTCGTTTTGTTTCAGGGTTAAGCCCTACCACAGAGCCATTTTCGTCATAGAAGTAACGAATAACAGAATTAATTGAAACCGCTTCACCAGTATTTTCCTTCACTGTAAAGTCAATGCCAGTGCCATAAATATGGGCAGGCCATTGGTAGTTATTATTCCCTGTTTGATTGCTTGGTTGATCGATTATTATACTGTTGTCAGCTGATCCTAAGTCTTCGTCTGAGCTCCCTCCTCCTCCACAAGCTGAGAGTAATAAAATGGTTAATGAAATAAGTGTTGCTTTTATCACGGAACAAATCCTTTTAATGTTAGGGGTGCAGAGCAGGTTATCAGAACTGAATTTCATATAAAAGAGAATTGTTTGTATTCAACATGGTGTAAGGGAGGAGGCTGCTTAAACTAAAGTTAATTATTATTACAGGGCAAAGCAGGTGAGAAAACGGTAAACATTATCAATACAATCACATGACAGAAACAAAAAGGCCAGTAGATGAGCTACTGGCCTTTTAATTAAAGCCGTCAGAGGCCTCTAGGGTAAATGACTATAAATTACCAGCATCTAGGAAATCTTCAGTATGCGGGTCGCCTGAAGTATTATTAAAGCCATTGGTGCTTTCAGCCGATTGTAATAAGGCGGCACGGGTATTTACAAACGCACTACCATTTGTTGCTTGTGGATGGCTTGCTAAATAAAGCGCTGCAGCACCTGCAACATGTGGCGATGCCATTGATGTTCCACTCATGGTGGTTGTTCCGCCACCTTTACGTAATGATAATATATTGCCACCAGGTGCTGCAATCGCTACAGGCGCTGAATTATTGTTAGTCCAGCTTGCACTTTTATTTCCCCAGTTTGAGAAGCTATTCCAATCATCACCTTCTTTTGCTGAGCTCACGGTAATTACCGTATCAGCGTAGCCAGCTGGAGTGTAATTAGCGGCATTGTCACTATCATTACCTGCAGCAACCACGACAACTACACCAGCATTACGCGCATTACAAATAGCTTCATGATACGCATCATTACCGGTAAAGCCATTGTTTGTACAGGTACCTGTTACACTACCACCACCGCCAATGGACATATTAACAACCGCTGCTTCGCCGCGAGAATTCACTTCAGAGGTAACCCAATCAAGTGCTGCAATGGTACTTGAGTTAGGACATGAACCACGGCTTGAGCAAATCTTGCCAGCATGTAATGTCACACCAGAAGCCATACCAACTACATCTTGATTATTATCAATCGCAGCGATTGTGCCACCAACGTGTGTACCATGACCATGGTCATCATCCCATGGCTGTGCACAGCCTTTACCTTTACAGTTTTCAAAAGCCATTCCATTGCCAATATTGCCAGCTAAGTCGGCATGATCTGAGTCTAGACCGGTATCTAGTACATAAACATGTACACCAGCACCGTCATTACTGTTTGTATCCGCGCCAGTACGAGAAATGCCCCAAGGCATTACTTGAGGTGATGGTGTGCCGCCACCTGAGCCAGGCTTGCCTTTATTAACTGTTTTCTCACCATCAAACTCAACGGATGCAACATTGGGGTTATTTCGTAAGGCGTTTAAACGACCTTCAGTTACCGAAGCGGCAAAGCCAAAAAACGCAGAGCCATATGAAAATTTAACCGCACCTACGCCCATTCCAGCAGCAATATTTTTAGCATTGCTTTTATTTGATTCGTGACCTGCTACTGCTAAATCAGCCTTTAGTTTAACGATGACATCTAATTTAGATGTTGGGTTACCAGCATGAGCTGCGGTTACACTTAGCGCTAATATTGTTGCTGCAGCAACAGTTTTTAATTTAAATTCCATTATTTACCCTATTTTTTTAGTTTAAAATTATTGTTTAGTTTAAATGTTAAGTTTAAATAGTTTGCCGTTACTGCTTAGCAAATCACCTATAAGGCTAGGTGAGTAAAGCTATTGATAGTAGTAAAAAAACGACCATTATTGATAATAAAACGACAAGTTAGGAAAGATTAAATATATGAATTTAAGTGATTGATATTAACTTTACTCAGAACTTTACTGATTAAAGCAATAATGCAGAGTCTTAAAGCAGTAGCTTAAGTTAGATTCGAACATATCGTCTGCAAAAGCGAACAGGGATTAATGCTATTTAGGCTTGCTGTTTTGGTAAGTTATTGATACTAAGTGTTAAAATTTATTTTGGTTATTGGCATAGAACTTCCAATATAAGAAGTGTGAGTAATATTATTACTATTTTAACATGAACTTGATTTAGCCAATGACAAGGGAAATATATGAAACATGCACTATTCATAACAATACTGTTAACTACTTTTTGTAGCGGCGCTGTAGCTATCGAAAAAAACACTGCCACTGAGGAAAATCCGATAAACTTACTTGCTTCACTTCAGCAAAAACAATGGATTCATGGTTCACAAAATTGTAAAAATAATAATGATGCAGCAATTGAAGTGTTTCAATACGATGAAGCAAGTTATGTATTAAGACAAAATAAATGTCTTAGTTATGAGGCACCCTTTATTTATGTGTTAGTTGGTGCGGAAAAAACACTGGTTGTTGATACTGGGGCAACAGAAGATGCAAATGAATTTCCACTTTATAAAACCATATTGTCTTTGCACCAACAGCACGAAAATCAAGAAAGCACACAAGAAAGGGAGATATTAGTAATACATTCGCATAGCCATAGTGATCATTATGGCGCTGATTCTCAATTTGAAGGTAAAGAAAATGTCACCGTAGTGGCGGCAAATAATGCAAGGGTTCATGAGTTTTTCGCTTTTAATACATGGCCGAATCAACAATCTATGCTTGAACTTGGCGGGCGTGAAATAATTATTATTCCAGCACCAGGTCATCAAGATGAAGCTATTGCTATTTATGATACAAAAACCAAATGGTTACTTACCGGAGATACTTTTTACCCGGGATATATCTATGTTAAAGACTGGCATGATTATAAAAACAGTATTGAACGTTTATCTAGGTTCACTCGCAGCCATAACGTCAGTGCAATACTGGGAGCGCACATTGAGATGACCAATAAGGCCGGTGAGTATTATGAAATTGGCACTAGTTATCAACCAGAAGAGTCTTCGTTAGTATTAACACCAAAAGATTTAATAGCATTGAATGAAAAGCTTAAAGAAGCGGATACCCCAGAGAAAATATCTTTGAATAGTCTAATTGTTGAACCTCTGGGAGCTTTACCAAAACTAATTACTAATATTGCCAGATGGTTTATTGGCTAGTTGCTCACAAAAGAGAAAAGCCTATTGTGATTCAGATAAAAAGGAGGATTTATCATGGTGAGCATTACTTTGTTGGATTGATATATCGTTTGTCAGAGAAGTTTTCAGCAAGAAATATTTGTAAATTTGCTAACTGTTTATCAGAGAACCACTTTTTATGCGCTAAGTAGTAGTCTTCTGTTTGATAAACAGAGGCTAATACTTTATTAATATCGTTAATAATACGTTGTCCTAACTCACTTTTGGAACAATTAAAGTGTGCAATAAGATAAGGGGGCGCGCCGGCAATTGTATATTGTTCTACAAAGGGCTTTTGTGCTTCATTTGGGGTTATATCTACCGGTAAGGCCAACACAAAATCAACTCGTGACATGTATAACATTGATGCTAATGCCACTACTCTTTGATTACCACCACGGTAATAAACATTCGCAGGGTTTATTTGTTTTATTTGCAGGTCAAGAAAGTTACCAAAAGAGACATCCTGTGCAAGGCCAATAGTCTTTTGGGGTAACTTATTAAATATACTGGCGAGGTCTTTTATTTCGCCCTTGTTATTAAATAATTGACTAGGCAAAGTTGATTTTTGGTTAAATCGGTAAAGTTTATGTGTCAGATAAAAGCTTTGGGGGTCTGAAAAAAGCGAATATTGTCTACGATCTTCGGTCATTGCTCTGTTGGCCGTACAAATATTATCTTTGCTTTTGAGTATTCTATTGATTCTACTCGCAGTCACTCGCTCTATTTTGACATTATAATGAGCTAATTTTTGAATGATGACATTCTCAATATAAGACGCAGTTGAAGTCTCAGGGGAGTTTTTAGTTAAGAGATCTTTATTTTCAAGCTTGTCTTCTACTAACCAAATGACTTTCTCTTTATGTATTTTTTTCTTTATATGATCACTTTGCGCTGTAGCGCTATATAAAGTGGTCATTAAAATAGCAAAACTCATAAACGAGGCTATCATAGGAGCGGGAGAGAATAGATTCAAGGTGAGTATCTTTTGGATGTCAGTGCAAGTATTTTACCGCGGTTCTCTTTAATAAAGTAGCTTTGTTCGACTCAAATAAAGAAATATAAGCTGTAGCATAAGTCTGCTTTATGGCATTGAGCATGCGTTTATATATTTCCCTGAAATACTAAGCGGTATTTATAATACAAAAAACCAATAACAAGTTATTGGTTTTTAATTAGCATATACGACTTATTCCAGACTCTATGCTGGCATCGTTAGGGTTTAACTAGCGTTAACTCTTGCTGCTTCAACGGTGTTTTTCAATAGGCAGGCGATAGTCATTGGGCCAACACCACCTGGTACTGGTGTTATTGCACCACAAACACTTTCAACACCAGCAAAATCTACATCACCAACAAGCTTACCCTTGCCGTTTTC
>Ga0105356_10000860_pt1 | contig 29585 bp, 42 predicted proteins | sample GOMGulsemesocosm_3_FD_83502 | JGI IMG/M metagenome (GOLD analysis project Ga0105356, IMG submission 83502) | Methane-oxidizing microbial communities from mesocosms in the Gulf of Mexico - GOM9D Gulf of Mexico | ecosystem: Environmental > Aquatic > Marine > Cold seeps | place: Gulf of Mexico... | reverse complement strand
GCCGAGTGCACGGATGTTGACGGCGACCTGCCCATCTCTGGGCGCCTACTAAGAATTCTAAATGAGGACATCGCCATGAAATGGGCTGACTTAATCCGCAAGCTACAAGAAAAACTAATGAAATTGGCACTGCCTGAGGGCGTTGCCGACACCATGATCAAACTGGCTGAAGCCAGTGTTAAAAGCTTAACAGAACTGCCTTCGGTTGAAGCGGCATTACTGCAGATAGAAGCTACCGCTAAGCAGTTAGCCGAGGCAGCTCCGAGCAACGCTGAAGTAAACCTGCAGCTTCAGGGGCTCGATGAAGATGCGGTGCGCCGTATATTGGCAGAAGATCGACAGACTGCAGCCACTGAAACTAAACAGCTCGCAGAGGCTCTAGCTGCGAGACGTAAAAAGCTAACGGAAACGATCGATGCGGCCAAGGGCCTTGAAGACGCTGACCGCGTAGAACTGAAAGAATCTCTCACCGATCTGATCACGCCAGAGATGAGCGATGATCAAGTGGTTCGCCTGGCAGAGTTGCAAATCGGCAATCAGTCCAAGCTTATCGCAGCTCGTCGCTTAGCCGACGCCGGAGTTGGTATCTCTAGCCCTATGGGTACCGTTCGTTTGAGCGATACGCCTACCGAAACCGCCGCCACGTTAGAAAAGCTACAGCGTGAAATGTTGGGCCGCACTGCAGCTGCTCGCAACGGTGGGCTTATCTTAAGTGAAACTGTGGATCCCTTTGTGCAAGATGTTCTGGCGGTATTCGACACTAAGAATGCCGCACAAATCCATAGCGCTGTACGCACGTTGAATGATGGCACCACTAACATGGCGAGTACTGATTTGCCGGTAGGTTTTCAGCGTGAGGTCATTCGAGAAGCGTTGAGCGATTTGAACGTACTTCAACTGGTTGCCACCTATACCGATCCATCGGCGCAGGCCACAACGCAAATCCCTTATGAAGAGCGTGATGTTGCGGGAATTCGCAACAGCGCCGTTACACCTGAGCGCAGCCCTATTCAGAAAGCGAGTATTCGCCAGAAGATGGATTTGGCCTATGTGACGGCCATGAAAATTGCCATCGATGTATCGAACGAAGTCATGCACTTTACTCGAGCTTCTGGCATTAACTGGGACGCTTGGGGTCGCAATATTCAAAGCGCCTCTCGCCTTATTCGCGAGATCTTGTGTCAGCGATTGGCTAATGAGATGCAGCGTATTTCAGACAGCTTTATGTCGATGGACGTTAGTGGTGAAAATATCGCCGCTCAGTTGGATGGCTCTAACGCCACCATCAAAACGGTAGAGTTCCCTCTCGTGGCAGAGCACCAGCAGCAAGATCTGCAGGGCAACTCTGTGGGCAGTAAAAGTAATCCGATTGTTATCAATTTTAACGGTACTGTTATCGATCCATACGATGGTTCTGATGATCTCACGTCTGGTACTTACTACTACGTTTCCAACTACAACTTGGGCTACATCACCTTCGTAGATGAGACTGGCTCGCCCGTTATGCCCAGTGAGGCAACTGCAACTTTGAGCTATAGCTATGCGTCAAATATTGCGAAAGTAGATGCGGACGTGCCCAATGGGGTGGCGGTGGATGTCCACCTTAACAAGCTGTTGCGTGCAATTGGTTCGAGCAAGGCCATGATGAACGCGGATCGTTTTGTTACTCCAGATTTTCTGTTGATGTCGCCCATCCTAAATGATGTGTGTACCAACGCTGAAATGTTCAAAGCTGAAGCTAAACGTGCCGGTAGTGATACCAACGGCCAAGGTGATCTTGAGCGTGTTAAAGGCTTATCCGCTTATGGAACCAATGCCCCAGGTATTCACTTGGGAGATGAGCGTATCTTGATGGGTGTATCCAACGTTCTAAGTTATACCGTCGCGAAACCTTGGGAGATGTCTGAGCCGATTCAGGCCCGCAATGCCACTGGCCAGCTGATTGGTGCGAAAGAGAGCTACGGTGAAGAGTACAACGCGATTAAGGCGCCTAAGCCTCTGCAGAATCGCTTTACCTCTGTGCTGTATTACTCCGCTACTAATCGATAAGAACTGACTTTCAGTAGCCTCTATTACGTAGATAGAGGCGGCTGAATGTTGCCAGCCGCCTCTTCGAAGGAAACTACCATGAAGAAAATCCCTTATCACAACACTACGGATAAGCCCAAGCACTTCGGGCCCGTCACGGTTATGCCCGGTTGCACACGTCAGATCGAATCGGTGTACCTAGTAAAAACGGTGCAAGATCAGTTGCCGGCTGCAGTAACAGGATTCAGTCTGGAAGCTTTTGTTAAGCAAAAGCAAGCTGATGAGATAAGTCAATTGCCTTCTCTCAGCACTGAGAATTTCGCTCAGGTGTTTAATTATTATAAAGATCATGATGCGCCGAAAAAACTGCGTCCAGTGCTGGATAACGAACTGAAAGTTCGCGATCGTGAGGCCGAGCTCACAGCGCTCGAATTGGATATGACCGAGTGGAACGAAGATGATTTTAATCTGGCTTTACTCGAGTATGCCGAAGACTCCGAAGTGCTGAATATGATTCAGACAACGATGGCGTCTCGTGATTTTGGTGTTCTAGACACAGCCGACAACTCTGGCGAGAGCTAATTCATGAACCTCCTCTTGCAACGTTTGCACAGTGGCCCCGAGTCTACGGTTGGAGCTTTGTATATCGATGGTGTCTTTCACAGCTATACCTGTGAGGACGAACACCGAAATATCAAAGTACCGGGTAGAACTCGTATAGCCGCTGGATTCTACGACATCGTGTTGCGAGCAGAGGGGGGGATGCATGGCCGCTATGACTCGAAATTCCCTGGTCTTCACCGCGGCATGCTGTGGCTGTTGGATGTGCCAGGTTTTGAGTGGGCTTACATCCATATTGGCAATAAGCATGAAAATACATCGGGTTGCATTCTAACCGGCGCCGACGCTTACACCAATGATCAAGGCGGGAGTGTTGGCAGGTCGACATTAGCCTACGAATCTCTCTATCGAAAAATCATCATGGCGATTGACCGTGGTGAGCGTATTCGTATCGATGTGATGGATGAAGCTGCGACGGCTCGCGGCACCACGGTTTTATTGGGGTGAAAAGTGAAGTGGAGTGATTTAGGAAAGACTGTAGCGCAGTTCGCACCGGTAGCTGGATCTTTGTTGGGCGGACCTGCAGGTGGAGCGATTGGTTCGCTCATTGCTTCAAGCTTCGGGGTAGAAAACGAGCCGACCGCGATAGCGCAAGCGATTAGTAGCGACCCCGATGCTGCGGTGAAGTTGCGTCAATTCGAAATGATGCATAAAGAAAAACTGGAGAATCTAAAACTAGATACCATAAAAACAGAGCTGGCTGACAAGGCAAATGCTAGAGAACACCATAAACATAGCAAAATGCCCGCCGTGGTTACGGTATTACTAACGATCTTGGTTGGCGCCTTATTGTGGTGCATTGTTAAAGAAAACATCCCAGACAAGAACATAGATCTGGCTATGTATATGTTTGGCCAAGTCTTCACATTATGGGGAGCGAGCATTACCTATTGGGTGGGTACAACACGATCTAGCGCCGAGAAAGACCGAAGAACCAAGGCTATAGGGAGCTAGTGAATGGCCAGTGAAACTGAATTGCTACGCCGCGAAATGCATCAGTTGCGCGAAACGATGTCAGCTTTGCAAACCGATCTAAAAGAGATGCTAGAGGTGAAAGCGAACGTGAAATTTCAAGCTGAAACGTTGGCGCGACACGAGCGCGATATCCGCGATCTGTATCTTCAAGTTAAAGATAATACGGTCGAACAGGCTGGCGTAAAACCTCGGGTCAACAACAGCGAACGTTTCGTATGGCTTCTGGTGACTAGTATGGTGGGTGTTATCGGTTTTGCTCTTAGAGGGGGAGTTTCTTGATGCCTGGTACTTTGAGTAAAGCAGACTTACTCGATGACTTAAGAGTGCTGATTTCAGATGTCGCGGATTACTGTGAAGGCTCACTTGAGACTTTTTTGATGGCCGCGATTAGTGATTTTACTAGGATTCGCCCGAGAACGTTACGGGCAGGAGTGTCGCTGGAAGCCGATCAAGCCAACTACATTGCGCCTAATGATATGTACGCCTTCAAAGTCTGCGAGTGGGGCATGGCTTCGCGCCAGCGTCTAAAACCTTGGGAGCCGGGCTACCCTCGTAGCTTGCCTAGAGTGACCGTGTTGGATACTCAACCAAAAACGCTGCTACTCGATCCTCCTCCCACGGCCGAACAGTTGAGTGCATTGGGTTCACAATGTTTTTTCTACTATTACGCCAAGCATGAGTTAGGCGATAACGCCGAAGGTACTACGGTCCAAGAGGTTGATAGAGATCTTCTTTTACTTCGAGCGCAGGTTGAGGCCTTAAGGTTCATGGCTGTTCGCGCAACGGGCAAAACTGTATCGGCCAAGGCAATTGTTTCTGGTCAACCAAGGGCAGGTCACCCTGCTGAGTTGGCGAAAATGCTAATGGCAGAGTTTGAGCGGAGGGCGGCATGCTGAAATTGAATGTCGATTTTCGCAATGATAAGGCTTTCATTAGAGCGCTATCAAAAGCGCCGCAGGCCCTGTTTCGTAATTTACGGAAGGCAGTCCACCGAGGGAGCGAAGAAGTTGGCAGGGAAGCCCGTTCCAATGTACCCAAGGCTCATTCGGCCTTGGTTAACAGTATCCGGTCACAGCAAACCGGTGAACTTAGCCGCATTGTTGGGCCGGCGATGACCTATGGCCCCATGGTCGAGAATGCAACCGAGCCCGGTGGCTTTCCGGCGCTGCAAGAAATTCTTGATTGGATGAGAGTCAAGAGAATCACGCCGCATAACGCGAATGATACTGAGCGCGATGTGGCTTTTATGATCAGACGTTCTATTGCCCGTAAAGGAACTGAAAAACAGCCTTTTATGGGTCCTGCGGCTGAGACTAAACGCGATCGCGTTAGCCAGCTTATGCATCAAGCCGTTAGTAATAGTCTGCAAGAGGTAGGTCTGGCATGAGCGCTATTGATTCCATGTTGGACGATCTGAAAGATCAGTTACAGGTAGCGATGCCAAGTCGCCAGGTAACACGCCGTTGGCGCGATCGCGATGACTACGATAAAGCCTCGCTATGCCAAGGTGTTATTACTCTTGTGTTCAGAGGTGAGCACGAGGCAGAAGAAAATTACCATCAGTCGTTCAGGTTGTTAATCGTCGGGCTGTTACGTCTCGACCACAAGGCCAAAGGTGATGAGGTAGAAAAGGCTGAGCTGGAATTAAGGGAAGAGCTTCGTGAGTTTTCTATGAAGCATGGAGCTCTAAGAATTATGAATACGGTAACAAGCCATCAGGTAGAAACGCCTGATGGTTGGTTCGTAGCTGAGTGTGAATACGGTCCCTATTATCTTGGGCCCGAAATTCATAGTTGGGAAGATGGCTATTTGGCAGAGCCCGATTTGCTAACGAGCCAAAAGCCAGACATTGGAATACCGCATAAAGACGATTACGAGAATGCGGAGCATCTATAGTGGATATTGCTCTTGAGGCTGCCGTCGAACAAGCGCTGGCGCGGTTAATTCAGATCGGCACAGTAGAGGTGGTGCAAGACAACCCGCTGCGCTATCGAGTGCGCTTTAGTGGTAAACGTCTCAGTGGTTTGTTACACCACGGCGCCGACAGAGCCGGGGGCTCTACAACATGGGACCCATATAGTGAAGGCGAGCAAGTGCTATGCGCGACACCCTTCGGAAGCGAGAACGGTGTAGTGATTTGCTCTCTATATCAAGCGTTAATGTCACAGCCGCTAACTGATCTCAATAAGGTGCACCGAAAATTTCCAGATGGTGCGGTGATCGAATATGACAGTAACACGCATCATCTAAAAGCAGAGTTACCACAAGGTACCGCGAAAATTAGGGCACCTACGCGTATCACGATGGATACGGCAGAGCTGTATTGCACAGGTAATATTATCGCAGCAGGTGACGTGGTTGATAGTCGTCGATCGATGGAGGCGGACAGAGCCATTTTCGATGGTCATGATCACATAGAGCAAGGTGATGGCGCGGCAGTCAGTAAGCCGAATCAAAAACAGGGCGACTAGATGGCTAACGGAGTAAATCTAGATACCGGTGAATGGTTTGAGGGGGTCGAAGAAGTTAAGCAGCGCATTAGGCGTGTAATGCAAACCCGAAAATCGTCACTGCCATTACGTCGAAGTTACGGATCTAATCTTCCGCGATTGATTGATGGCAAGGTGACTGCAGTCTTCAGAATAGATGTCTTTGCGGAGGTGGCGGTAGCGTTGGCGGATCCTGCGAACGAGCTTATAGATGAATTTAAATTAAAGCAGGTTTTCTTTGATTATAGCGACGGCGCTGTAAATCTAGAATTGGAAGGTGAGTATCTATTGGATGGCTCGCCAATATGGATTGACGGGATAGTGATCAAGTAAGTTATGACTTTAGAGCTGAGTAATTTACCCAAGCCATCATTTATCGACCTGCAGGATGCAGAAGCGATTTTTCAGCACTATTTGAGTCAGTTGGCGCAGATCAATCCTGCCCGTGCTGCCGACTTGAAGGTGGGCGACCCGTTGTACGACGGTCTTTTGGTGGCGGCATACCGTGAATCGATTTATCGACAAGATATAAATGACGAAGCGGCGAACAATACAATCGCTTTTGCTAATGACGACCGACTTGAGCACCTTGGGGGTAATTTGGGTGAGCCGAAGTTAAGCGGTGAGACTGATGATGAATTTCGAAATCGCCTGCCACTGACATTGGAGAAGGTAACTACAGCAGGCCCACGAGGATCTTATGAGTCTCTGGCGTTGGAGGCGGACTCGGATGTTAAAGACGCTCGGCCAAAGAGCCCTGCACCTGTTGAAGTCTTAATGACGGTGCTCTCAAAAACAGGTGACGGAACTGCCAACCAAAATTTACAGGATACTGTCAACGCTGCATTAAGTGCAGACGACAAACGTCCACTGACTGATCTTGTGACTGTTCAGAGTGCAACGATAGTACCCTATGCCATTGATGTGACCTTGCATCTCTTTCCGGGTATCGACGGTAATTTGATTCGACCTGCATCAGAAGTGGAGCTGGCAAAGTTTGGTGCCGATCGAGCTTATATCGACATCGACGTTTCACATGCAGGTATTTACGCGGCAGCCCACCAAGAAGGCGTGGCTGATATTACGATTAATAGCCCTACCAGTAGTCTTGCTATTAGTGATGAGCAGGCCAGCTATTGCACGGGTGTAACCGTGAGCATTGCCTCATGACCTTAGCCAGTTTGTTGCCGAGTAACGCCACTGGCTGGGAGCGTGATTTTGAAGCGGTGATTGCCACTATGGAGCTCGTGCCGCGCAGTGTCTCCACGTTATGGAGCGCCGACGATTGCCCAGTCGATTTTTTGCCTTTTCTTGCTATGGCATATTCAGTCGATGTGTGGAATACGCAATGGCCCGAGCATATTAAGCGCGGTGCGATTAAGGCGGCTATGGCCAATCACCGTATAAAGGGTACGAAGCAATCTGTGATTGATGCAGTACAGGGATTCGGTGCAGAGATCTCGATTGTTGAGTGGTTCGAAACAGCGCCTAGAGGCATTCCCGGCACTTTTGAAGTCACTATCAATTACGGGGGAACCTCCGTGACGGCGACGCTACAGGATGAGATTTTCAAGGCTGTAGATTTAGTTAAGCGTGAAAGCGCACATTACACCGTGCAAACCGGTATTGAAGGTGAAAGAGCGCTGAACATCGGTGGCGCTGCGCGGGCAACTCAATATATTCGACTGGAGTTTGGAGAACAGTGAGTACTTTACTGCCTTTTGTCATTACTAATACGGGCTTGGCTTCAGCGACTTCTGCGGATGGTATGGGCCTTCAACTGTCACTAACCAAAATTGCTTTAGGGTCTGGAGCGTGGTCTCCTGATGGCTCCGCTACGGCACTTAATAATGAGATTAAGCGTTTAACTGCGTTTGGCGCAACGGTTTTGAGCCCCCAGCGAATTCACATTACGCTACGGGATTCTGATCTGGATTCCTATGAATTACGGGAAATTGGCTTGATTGATGAGAATGGTGATCTGTTCGCTATTTTCGCTAGCAATGAAATTATTGTTACCAAGGCAGCAGGGGGGAAAGTCCTAATTACTGCTACGATCCCTCTAAGTTCTATACCGCCTGCAAGTGTCACCATCACTGGCAATGAGTTTGATTATACTCCTAGTACAGAAGAGTCTAAGGGGGTCTTAGAATTATCGGACGAAACGGAGGCGCTGGCTGGAGACGATGAGACAAGAGGAATGTCCTCGAGGCGTGTTCATCAAGCTTTCAATCAGTTCGGTTTAGGATCAACACGAAATATGTCGTTGCCGAACGGGAACGCCGATAGCGCAATCGTTAGCGGGTGGTATCGAGTTAACTCTGGCAATCAAAACGTTGGAGGATTGCCGGCAGGTAGTGTGATTATTCACTCGAGCTATTGGGATGACCTCAACGAAGCACATCAAATTGGCCAAGGAGTTGACGGGCGATTAATGTTCCGATCAAAAAATGGCGGCGTTTGGAGTGACTGGGAATCGACATGGATGGGGTTGATCGGTGCTATTCTTCCTTTCGCAATGGGAGTTGTTCCTGCTGGCTGGCTAGAGTGTAACCATGGAGTTCTATCCCGCAATACATATTCAAAACTCTATTCGAAAATAGGGACTATTTACGGCGTTGGGAATGGATCAACTACTTTTCATCTTCCAGACTACCGAGGTGAACACTTACGAGGTTGGGACAATGGACGCGGGGTAGATAGCGGTCGTAGTTTGGGGTCTTATCAAAGCGATTCGATAAGGTCACACTCCATGGCAGTGCCAAGGATTCCAATCGGTTCAGTTCAGGGAGGCGGCGGCGCAGGTTTTATATACGATAACTCTAACTACTCACCGAGCAGTGAATCGATAAACTATTTGGGTAGTTCAGAAACACGGGGTCGGAACCGCTCGGTGATGTACTGCATCAAATATTAGGAGTGACGAGTGAAAAATTATCATTATGACGAATTCGGTGTTTTCACTGGGGAAACAGACGCTCGGTTAGATCCTCTTGAAACTGAACGGGCGAATGCTCCAGTATATATTCAGGTGCCGAGTAGTACTCACATAGTGCCGCCCAATACCGGCGAAAACTTGGTGCCTGTCTTCGTCGATGGTACATGGGTGACTCTGCCCGACTATCGTGGCGAAACAGTGTACGACGTGAACTATAGGTCTGAATCGATTGTTGAAAATGTAGGCGAAATACCAAAAAGGTATACGAAAGTAGAGCCTCATCTGTTTGATGAGTGGATTGATAATCACTGGGTAAGAAACGTCGCCAAAGAATTGGCGGATGTTCGAACAAAGAAACTTGCAATGATCAACCAACTTGTTAGTAACAAAATTATCGGAGGCTTTGAAAGCTCAGCCCTTGGGAGTGTTCATCGTTACAGTTCAGACCGAGAGGATCAGTTGAATATTTCAGGAAGTGTGCAACTTTCTCAGTTGGGGCACAGCCCATTTCACTACTGCTATGACGCCCAGAGTGTAAGGAAAAAGCTATCCCACACGCCTGAACAAATGATTCAGGTGGGTCTTGATTTTGCGGCATTCAAAATGAAATGGCTCGACAAAGGTACGTTAGAAAAAGAACGGCTGCTAACGATGTCAAATGTAGCTGATACGGAGGCCTTTGAGATTAGTTTATGATTAAATTTAGGCAGATATTGATCGCATTTGATAGCTTGGCGAATACCTTGCTAGCAGGCATGGCCGACGAAACCATCAGCGCTAGGGCTTATCGATCAGGGGTGATCGACGGAAACCCTAAGCGTCGCTGGAAATACGCACGACAGGTTATTGACCTGTTGTTCTTTTGGCAAAATGAGCACTGTAAAGAGGCCTATTTGTCTGAATTTCAGCGTAAGCAATTACCTGTTCATTATCGGACAGAGCCTATGCCTGATGATGGTAAGAGTTTAGACTCAATAAATTAACTAAATCTGTTTCAAATAACTGTGGAAGCCGCTTAAAGGTATCGCAGATCGCTCACAACAAGGAGAAGCGATATGACCTTTAAGCATGGCATTAGTAAAGCCACCTCTGACGCCGGTGCTCGGCCGGTAATTGTAAAGCCTACCTCAACGATCGTGATAGTTGGCACTGCACCTGACGCCGATGCAGCTGTCTTTCCGCTCGACACTCCCATTTTGATTGCCGGTAGTCCGACGAAGTTGGCGAAGCTCGATACCTCTGCGAACAGCGATCGTAACGGTACTCTACTCAGACACGGCGAGATCATCTTTGATCAAAAGCGCACGGTACTTGTGGTAATTCGTGTAGATGAAGGCATCGACTCTGCGGCAACCAAAGCCAATGTTATTGGTGCGGTTGATGGACAAGGTAAGCGCAGCGGTATTAAGGCGATCAACGATGTACAGGCATTGTTAGGTTACAAGCCTCGTATTCTCATTGCCCCGGGTTTTACAGACGACCAACCGGTGCTAACAGCATTGATTGCCGTAGGTGGGCCCATGCGAGCCTTTTCGTATGGTGATTGCCTCGGTGTACAAGCCAGTGAAGCTTGGGCCTATAAAGCTAACTTTGATTCTAAACATCTTGAGCTGTGTTGGCCGCCACAGGTGAATACTATTGGTGAGGTTGTGTGCCTCTCTGCCGTTCGAGCTGGCATCGAGGCGAAAAAAGATCAGATCAAAGGGCAAGAGTATTCGGCTTCAGCCTCTAACCGTGTGGTGAATGGTATTGTCGGCGGGTTGTATCCGGTGGATTACCGCGATGATGATCAAAGCTGTGATGCCTATCTTCTCAACCTCAATCAAGTCACTACCTGCATCAATGATGATGGTTACCGTCTATGGGGTAACCGCAATACATCCAGCGATACTAAGTGGCAGTTCAGTGCACACGTAAAAGTGAATGATGTGATTTTGGATAACATCGCTGAATCACTCAAGTGGGCTCGTGATCGAAAAATCATTAAAACGTTTGTCGAAGACGTCACTGAAACGGTGAATAACTTTTTGGCGAAAGAAACCAAGGCCAACAATCTACTGGGTGGTAGTGCCTGGGCAGACCCTGAGTTGAATACGCCCGATGTGGTTCTAGCCGGCGAGTTCTATATGGACTACGACTTTACCCCGCCAGGTATCGCCGAATCGATAACGGTCACATCGCATTATGTGAACGACTACGCCACCGCTATTTTTAAGTAGGGCTTTTCTACTCACAGCTTATGCGTGGGTGATTTAGGTCACCTACATTCCTGAATTTGAGAGGGTTTCACAATGTCACAACAACAATTACCACAAGTGCTAGTGGACTACGCCTGGTACGCCGATGGCGTAGGTAAAGTAGGTTTAGTGCCAAAAATAAAATTACCAGACTTCGCCGTCATTACCGAAGAATACAGCGCAAGCGGTATGGCGGCCGATGTCGATATTGATATGGGTATGATCGAAAAATTGGTGAGTACCGTTACTTTGGCAGAGCCGGATCCGGGTATCTTCAAACAATTTGGTTTGGCCAACGGTCAAGAGAAATCTTATGTGTTTCGCAGCGCCTTACAAGGGCGCGGTGAAGTTGTTCCCTTCACCATATTCATGCAGGCCAGAATCATGAAGCTGAACATGGCCGAGATCGAACGCAAGAAGATCTCAACCATTGATTTAGAACTCTCTATAGCGTCGATCCGCATTATGCATGGCGCCGATGAGCTAATGAGTATCGACGTCGAGGCGGGTAAGTGGATCGTCGGCGGCGTCGATCGTCGTGCGGGTATTAATGCAGCGCTGGGTATTTAGGGCAATACGATGAAAAAGCAAACTTACCTACCCATCAGTATTGCGTTACAAGTGGCCAAGGCGCTGGATGGTACAGAGAGAAAAAATCTCACCATGCGGCCGCCCACGACAACGGATGTGGTTACGGCGCAGCGCACCTATGGCAACACGATAGAAAAAGACGTGCTGCTCTACGCAAATTTAACGGATACCACCGAGGCCTTTATTCTGAGTTTAGAGTTTTACGATTTTAAGCAGGTGGAGGCTGCTTTTAATTGTTTTTTGTTCCCAGTGTCGGTACATGCCGACAAGCGTGTATTGCTCTCGCCAAAGGTACCGGAGGCGGCTCCCTCAGAGAGCTAGAATCGATGCCGTTGCCAGACTTGTTTACCTGGTTGGAAGAACTTAATCAGATGATGCCAAATGAGTAATAAAACCACTGATATCAATGTTCGCGTTGGAGTTGATGTCGACCGCAGAGCAAGCCATAAGCTAAATAAAGTGGGTAAGGATACCCGCAAGGCTCGCAAAGATATGGTTGGCGGCATGGATAAAGACGCTCGCGCCGTTAAAGACCTAACCAATTCAGAGCTAAAGCTGGCTCGCTCAGTAATGAACTCTGAGCGAGCGCTGCGCAGTATCGAACGGCACTTGCGTTCTGGCCGATCAGAGATGGCGCGCTACAACAAAGAGCTGGATAAATCGATCCAAAAGCAAGGTAAGTTAAAGAAAGCCATTATTGCCACGGGTAAAGCTGCAGGCAATAAAGTAACGGCTGCGGTGGGCGCCGTAGGTGCCGGTGCTTCGGCTTACCAGCTGGTGAATGACGAAGCGTTCTGGACGCGGCTGCAAACTGATTCTGGATCATCAGAGGCACGTATTGACGCCCTAAAACATCGCGCCAAAGATATGGCTGTCGAGATGCGAGTGGATCCAGATCAAATGAAGGCAGCCATTGCCGAGATTCAGCAAAAAACTGGCAATCTAAAGTTGGCAGAAGATAACTTGCGCAATATAGGTATTGGTATTCAGTCAACGGGATCCAGTGGCCAAGACTTAGGCGGATTGATTTCTAACCTGAATAAAAAGATGGGGCTCGAAACGGCAGAGCAAATTCTTAAAGCGATGGACATCAGCAAGCAACAAGGCGACAAGGGCGCCTTTACCTTACGTAATTATGTAGAGCGAGGCGGTCGTTTGATGGCGAACATGGCCGGCTCAGGGTTTACCGGCCAAGATGGTAATCGTGAGTCTATGGCATTGCTGCAGTTGGGAATGCAGGGTACTGATTCTGTTGATATGGCCGTTAGCGCTTCGGAGCGGGTATTGGCTGAGATGCTGTCGAATCGAGAAGGCATAAATGCGCTCGGTATCGATGTATTTGATCCAACACAAGAGGGTGAGGTCATGCGCTCTCCCTCGCTTATTTTGAAAGAAGTGATTCAGGCTACAGATGGGCGAAGTTCTGATCTAATGGAAATCTTCGGCGATGAATCTATGCGTTTAATCAAAGCTGCCGTGACAGATTCACGAAATGGGTTTAAGGACTACAACAGCTTTTTAGGCGTACAAGGTGACGGCACCAAAATTACTCAAGCGGCCGAGATCAATCGTGATACTGCAAAATCAGCCATGACCTACCTGTTCGCATTGTGGGATGAATTTATCGATGACGCCGGCAGCTCTGTGGTTAAGTCTACGGCAGGGCTGTTTGATGATGTCGATGATGACACCGCGAAAACCGTCGTAGGCTCGAGTATATTGGGTGCCGGTGGAATGGCGGCAGGCGCGGGAGCTGGCTTTGCCATTGGATCAATTTTTCCTGTGGTAGGTAATTTCATTGGCGCCGGCATAGGCGCTGTTATTGGCGGTCTTAGTGGTGTGGTATCGGGCTATGTTCTCTCTGATACCGACGAAGAGACCATCCAGCAGCAGGCGAGTAACGTGAGCGCTGCAGCAGCTGCGCCAGTCATTCAAGATAACAGCCAAACGGTATTTCAAATTACTCAGCAACCCGGTGAAGATGCCGAGGCGTTAGGGCGCAAAATTGATGAAAAGCTCGATCAGCGTGAAGCCGCTAAAGAGCGCCGGCGCAATCGCAGCTTGAGGGATATGTAATGTCAGATGTGATGATGGCCTTTGCCGATTCGAACAAAGGCAATACACGAATCTACCAATTTGGAGTCGATACGGCGGCCTATCAAGAGTTGGAGCGATCGAGTGAATACCGTTGGGCACAGAAGGCGGTGGTGGGTGGTAAGCCTCACAGCGACTCTGTTGGCCCAGGGTTAGACTCGGTTGAATTTAACGGCGTAATTTACCCGCATTATCGCGGCGGGCTGGGGCAAATAGATTCACTCAGAAGTATTCAAAGCCAAGGTAAGCCAGTGCGCTGGGTCGATGGCCTAGGTAAAGATCGTGGCCTATGGGTGATAAAACGAATTGTAGAATCCGAAAGCCATTATTTCACTCGAGGCGTACCGTTGAAGATCGAATTTCGCATCAGCTTAGAGGAGTACGCCGGTGGCTATTTACCGCACTAAATCGGGCGATGTGCTTGATCGTATTTGCCATATCCATTACGACGGGTTATCTGGTGCGTACGAGCAAGTGCTGGCGGTAAATCAGGGGCTTGCCGCAAAGGGCCCAGTGCTTTCGGCTGGCATCGAGATCGAGCTGCCCGAGTTAGAGCCGGTTTCAAGTGTTGATAACTCAATAGACTTGTTTGGGTAATATATGGCTGGTGCACGAAAAATCGTTGTTGATGGCAAAGACATTACCGCCGAGCTAAATACTCGGTTTATGGCTCTAGAGCTAAGTGATGAATCAGGCCAACAATCCGACAGCTTAACCATTACCCTATCTGATGATGGCAAAGTGAAATACCCTGGGCGTGAAGCCGAGATTCAGTTATGGCTAGGGGCTACTGAACAATCTCTCGTGTACCGCGGCTTTTTCACCGTTGACGATGTTGATCTGGGTTTCGCCCCTTACACTATTACTATTTCGGCTTCAGCGGCCAGAATGCGCGGCACCTTTGTTGCCCCTAAAGATGACAGTTGGGATGACATCAGCGTAGCGGCTCTGGTAACCGCTGTTGCTAACCGCAACAGTCTGCAGGCCGCAGCCCACGAAAAATTCACCAGCATTACCTTGGCACACCGCGAGCAAGTGGCTCAAAGCGATAGCGATTTTCTAACCCGCTTAGCCGATGAGCTCGATGCGACGATGAAGGTCACCAAAGGTAGGCTAGTGTTCTTCCCTAAGGGTGACGGCGCCAATGTATCGGGGCAGCTATTGCCGCCGGTACCGGTGCCGTTATCGGCGGCCACTCAAGGCAGCGTAAAACTGAAGGGCCGGCTACGCTATCAGTCTGTTAGGGCGCAGTATCGAAACCTAGAATCTGCAAATACAGGCTCTGCTGTGGCTGGCGAGGGAGCGCCAGAAAAACTACTGCCAGGCGTTTACGATACGCAAGATCAAGCCCAGCGATCGGCCGAGGCAGCGTTTCATCAACTAAGCCGTAAAGAGTTTGTTTTCGCGATGCGTCGTATGCCCGCGAACCCTCAAATTATGGCTGAACGGCTGGTGACCGTTTCAGGCCACTTTCGTGACCAAGTGAATGGGGATTGGCTGGTGGAGCAGTATACCGAGACACAAGACGAGCAAGGTTACTGGTGCAGTTGGCAGGGGGTTAAGCCTAGGCAGAGGCTGGCCGAGATTCCTTCTTTACAACCCTCATAGTACTTTCAGTTATATTAAGACTCTACTTTGGTGTTGTATCTGATCCATTGCCCTCGATTATCCTCGACTTCCATCGATTTTTTGTTATCATTGTTGATAACTTTTGGGGCGTTTGTGTATGGGATGGGATATCGATTTCTATGATGGCATTGAAGATACCATTTTAGAAATGCCTGAGAAAATTCAGGCTCGGATGTTTAGATTGTTAGAAATGATTGAAGAGCATGGAGCTAACCTCGGTGCTCCTCATACCGAACCAATGGGTGACGGCCTATTTGAGATTCGGGCGAAAGCTAAAGAAGGAATAGGGCGTTCTTTGTTCTGCTATATGGATGGAGAGGAAATTTGTATTCTGCATGCATTTGTTAAAAAGAAGCAGAAGACGCCTAAAAAAGATTTGGACTTAGCTAAGAACCGTATGAAAGAGGTGAAAGCAAAATGAGTAAATTACAGCAGTTAAAAGAAAAGGCTTTGCAAAATGAAGCTGTTCGTCGTGAATACGATGCTCTGGAGCACGAGTTTGCTCTGCTCGATAATTTGTTGCGTATGCGCCAAGCTGCAGGTCTTACTCAAGAGCAGGTTGCTGATCGTATGGGGACTAAAAAGAGTAATATTTCCCGTTTAGAGAAGGGTGCAAGCAATGCTCGCTTGGATACACTTGAGCGATACGCTGATGCCTGCGGGTTTACTTTAAATATAAGCTTTTCCAATACCCAAGATGGATTACATGGCCATGTAGTCGAGCAATGCGGTTAGTGTGAAAATTTAACTCAGAATTAATGAAGAGCCCTCAAATTGAAGTGCTCTTCATCTTGTGTGCATTGGTTGAATTTATTCTGATTGATCTTTCTTTCTTAATTTCTGTAAAGCTGAAAATATGCGAGCCCTTGACTCTGCACGTGAAGCCAGTTTTGTAGAGAAATTCCCAAGGCCTCTAATTTCTCCGATAACAAATACGACAGATACTATCGATAAGCCAATTAAGCCCCCAGCTACGGGGGTTAATATTGGGTAGGATGCTGGGTCTTTCAGTGTATATAGCCATCCCATAGCAATAAAGAAGCCGCCAAGAATATAGAACAGTATGCTGACTACTAATTGCCGTCTTTTTTCTGTAATTAGTAATGTAAGTCTGCGCTCCTCGTTCCTGCTGAGGTGCTTAATATTACTGGGGAGGAAAGAGTTTGTGTTAACAAAAGCAGTAACTGCAAGGGCAAGAGGCAGCAGCATAATCGTTGTCATCTGCCAGGGGAGTGTTCCTTCGGACACAGTAGAAGATGCGGTGCGAGCAATTAAGGCTCCTGCAACTGCAGCAGACAACATGCATAAAGCTGCCAATACTGTCCAACCCCGATTGGTTGTAATTGCTTTAGTCATCATTCATTGCGCCGTCTATTTCACTGCTAGAAGTGAGCGAGATTAACCATGTGTGCATATTATTATATAGATCATTTTCAATAGGAATGCCTCCCTTGCAATCAACCTTGATCTTGGTCGATAGCTTTAGATCCTGCCCTTTGATAGTACCGCCACCTTTTAGGTCAATGCTAACATCCTCATCTTCCATATGCCGCATTGCAGATGCGATATTATCCAGCACTGCTTGACCTGTTTGTGTTGTTTTTCTGAGGTAAGTAATTTGTAAGTTTACCTTCAGGTTTGCTTCATCAAGAGCTTCATCAAGGTTGAGAGAGTCAAACCAGCTGTCCCCAAGCACTTGCTGAAGAATGCTTCCCGCTCTTCCGATGGGGCGGTAGCATAAGCTCTTTACTTCTTGAGTTTGTGTGGTGTTGGCAGGTATTTCAGCTGTTAAAGGGCTGCCAACATTAATGGTCTTAACTGGTGCTTTGGACACCCGGTCATAAATAGATTCAGCGGGCTTATCCATCAGAATTAGGGCTGAATTTTGGGGAAGTAAACCTGTTCGAGTGCCGAGTAGCCAGCCCAAATGGCGCTCAAGCTGTCTTGCTTTGAAGCTGGTAGATTGGAGAATAATGACATGATTATCCATGATACCAAAATAGAGCATTGATTCTAAAAACTCAGTGGTTTTACCTTCCTTTTCTGGTGACTTAATACTCTCTAGATCAAATTCTTCAACACCGTCATCTAGAGTGACCACTTGCTGGTCTTTTCCTTTTGTAAAAACAATAGCATGCCCGCAAAGCATGCCATGGAATTTCTTGAAGTGATTAATAAGGCAGACAATGTTACCTGAGCGATCAAGCACTTCCATTCTGTCTTTAGCCTTTGTCGTCTTGGTTAAGGCTGCTTCAAGCATTTGGTGAAGTGAAGCATCAGAATTTTTAAACTGCGCCCGTTTATAGTGAATGACTTTGTCAGTTGCAACAATGTTGAGAGAGCTCATTAAACAAATCCTTATGAATACGAAAATCTATTAACTATTATGCTTCCGTTCTGGGAGCGATTTTACAAAAGTACTTCTACAATTGCGTTAACTGCCGAATCGTCCTGTTCACCTTTTTTGACTATATGTCGGTATACAGCGGTATAGGCTTTTGCCTTATCGAAAGGAGAAAGTTCAACGCCGTATGTCTGGCATGAGCGTTCTACAGCTACGATTGCGCTTCTCATTATACTTGGAAGAGGGAGAGAGCCTTCTTCATCTGAAGGCTCGATGTTGTGCTTAAGCTGTCTGTGGTTTGGTAGTAGCTCAAGTGTTTTATCTGGCATGGCACTAGCCAGTATGCCGGTGTGCTTTTCATCACCAAACAGCAGAAACGTACCGAGCTCTCCTTTTCGAATTGCCGCAACCTGCGGTTCATGCATTGCCAGGGGGGTCACATTGGGTTGATCAATTAAGCCGATCAAAATTTGACGAATTTCTTTACTCCAAGGACCGCTTAGGATTGTAAGTCTACGATAGTCGTAGGTTTTATCTTTTTTGAGAGTATCTGTTGCGGCTTGTTCAAAAATGACCACAGGCGCTGAACCACTGTTAACAACAGTGATTTGATCGAATGCTTGGTCTTCTAACTCCGCGCTAAGCTCCTCACAGAACTCTTCTGGCGTTTCGCAGTTGTGGCAGCAAAAAGGGGAGCCTCGCCCGTCCAAGAGCCAAGATAAAGAAACATTTTCTACCCTAGAAATTAGAAGCAAAACATCCTGCCCAGGGATTTCGCCTGCATTGATTCTCGAGATCATTCCTGTAGACAGCCCTAGAGATATGCCCCAAGGACTCGGCTTTCTCTCGCCGAGAACACTATACAACCGCTTCTTGAAACTATTGCTTGAGTTCATTTGATAGGAATTCTCAATGATCTTGAATGTTGATATTCCCGTATATGGAGGTTATATTCCCGTTAACAGGAATTAGCTTTGCATTTGGGAAGCTGGTGTTTTTATTGTTTACAGCTCGGAGATTATGCCCATGCGAGTAGATGAAGTCTATTTGTCTCGTCAGTTACAAAACCCAGTTTTGGGAATTCGTGATATGCCATTGAAAACGCGAATCTTGCGTATGTCGATGTTAGAGCGCCGCCTGCCTTCACATATGGCTCAGATCATTCTTGAAGACGCTATGGCTGCTAAGGAACAAGCGTTGGGGTTACCGCCCATCGAGGAAGATAAAGAGTTTCAGAAAATAGTAGGGAAATAAAAAAGGCCCTTGTAGGAAAGGGCCTTTGAGGTTCATTAACGATCGCGGAGATGATATCAATGAGTGAAGAGAAATATAGCAATATTGGGTTGTTGAAACTAGTGGATTTGTTTCACTTTATGGGGTTCCCACATGCTATCTATAAATTTGAAGAGGATGATGAGCTTTACCTTCAGAGCAAAGGGTTGGTAGATCAGGTTAGCCTTGATTGGAAAAGCCAAAGATTGAAGTTACTTGATGGTGACAATCGAATCCTTTTCGGTGTTAAAAATTTCATTTCAATACCTGATTCTGACGGGGTTAACCCCGTCAAAAATGATGTTCTCCCTCCCTCTAGAGGTAGGCAACGGCTCAAAAACAAGCCAAAGGCATCCTTTTTGATGCCTAAGGAAGGCGTGTATCAACGTTTAAATCGAGTGCAATTATGGATAGCACGGTTATCCACCTCACAAATGAGGGCCTTAGGGAATAGTAAAGCTGCGGATGAGATATTTGAGCTGCAGGATGAGTGGGGTGATGCGTTGCACAGCTACGAAACCCATGGTTTAGCTATTAAGGACTCAAAAGCGCAGGCGATGAGTAGGGATATGCGCCTCTTTACCGACTTACTCAAGAATAAATCGAAAGTTCAAACGCCTGCAGAGCTCGCCATTTATGAAACTGGTATGAATCATCTAACAAAGTCACTTGATGCCGAGGTGCATGGGGATTTACTGGGCAAGAGGATATCTCAATGAGTGTATCTGACAGCTTAAACCGCCGCCGTTTCAAGAAGGCTTTGCGCCGCCTTGATAAAATGAAAGCAGATGCACCCTTTACTGAATGGATGGAGAGTTTTACTGCTGCTTATGAGCTGGCGCCAGATCATGTGAAAAAGGAGTTGGAACAACTGCCGGAACAGTTGTGGGGTGTAGAGCCTGCCTTTAGGGATGAAAACGGGTACCCGTATTATTCAGAAGAGCAACTGGCTGAAGTCTCAGGCAAAAGTTTGGAAGAAGTAAGGGAGTTTTCAGGCACGATTCCAGAGCAATACACCAAACCGGTTGAGCTGCCGCAAGAAGATGAGCCTCTAATACGTGCTGATCTGATTCCCCATCTAGTTGTACATAGCGCTTTTGATAATGACCCAGATGAAGAGCCTGCGGCTGTTGCCAAGGCTTCGAAAATTCTGGATGTCGTACTAGCATTGGCTATAGACCGTGGCTATAAGGATGAGCGGGTCTTCATGGGACATTTCAGGCATCCCGAACGAAACCGAGATTTGGATAAACCACTTATTGATGCCTTGGTAGAGGTAGTGCCTTGGGAGGAATGGTTGCCTGGGGTGCAGTTTGTAAATGTGGGTGAAATAAAGACCGATTAAGGATGTCTCTCGAGAGCTGGCAGGCCCTCGAGAGACGAATGGTACGGAATCGGATGGCAGTCCTACCGTACCGAGAGGCATGACCCAACGCATTGAATCAAAGGCTCGGACACCTTTACCTCGCGGTTAGTTTAACACTGGCCGCACTGACAAGCGTAGTCATGCCACCAATTTTGTCCATGTGAATGGTATTGGAGGCTCATATGCAGCAACAACACGATATGCAGTACAGCGGCGACCCGCTCAAAGTGGCGCCCGTTTCCGTCTTGGCAGAGGCGGAACTGCAACTGGTGCGCGAAGCCGCGCATAACCTGGTCCACGATACGCTAGGGCAAACCTCAACATTGGCGAGGCTCATCGGTAAGAAGCCTAATTCTCTATCGAATGAGGTGAGCTTAAACCCAACCTCGCAGGCCAAATTAGGTCTCGAAGATTCGATTCGTTTACAGCAGATCACTCAAGATTTTCGGATTCTTCACGCCTATGCCTCAGCGCTCAATCATTCGGTCATTCCTTTGGGCGGCTTTGTTGGGGTGTCTGACATAGAGCTACTCAACAGCTACGCCAACTGGCACCGCGAGATCGGTGATGTCGCTATAGCGGTAAGTAAGGCTCTCGAAGATAAGCGAATCACTCGAAGCGAGCTTAAGCGTATACGCCGTGAAGGAATGGAGCAGGTACAGGCCTTTATGGTGTTTTTAGCTCGTGCTGAGGCTTTGTGTGATGACGAGCCCGAAGTAGAGGCCTGTACCGATGAGTTATAGCGCCCCCGTACCCCCTGAACTCGAAAAACGTGGGATCACTCGTGTGCGTGATAACGCTGAAGGCCATGATTTAGTACTACCCAAAGGGCTAATTGCCAGTTACTTCAAGGAAGACTTTAAGCGGTTTATTGAGCAAAAGCGCAAAGCTCTTGAAACTCAAGATCGTACGCGCAGTGCTTGAAGGTGATGCTCATTTACAGATGGAACTGCCATTCGATTGCTCGATCATGGATGGTTTATCAGTTAAGAAACAGGCGAAGCCGCAGGAGGTAAGCCATGAACAACAAGGAAATATTCACCACTTATTTCACCGAGCACGAAGAGAAGCAGATCTTCAGTGCAATGAAAATTCGCTTTGCTGATGTGTACGCAGAGCGAGATTACTACTGGATGCAGGTGTTACGCCATACCGGTGTTCGCATCGCCGTGATGGCCAACCTAACGGTGGGTGAGGCCGAGCGTATTGTGCGCACCGAACGCTTTGAAATTAACCCTGCCCACAATAAACGCGCTAAGGGGCGTGATTTTTATTGTAAAAAAACGGTTGTTCGAGCCCTTAGAAGCTTGTTGCGTTTACACCGAAAAATGACGGCAGGAGGAGAGTGGGAAGATGTTTGGCGCCTTGATGTTCCCTTGGTGTTGTCGCGTAAAAATCGCGGCATGAGTATCCGTAATTATCAAGATCGAATGAAGCACTGGAGCCGCCAAGCGCAGCTCCCGTTCGAGGCGTCTCCCCACTGGTGGCGTCATACCTGGGCTAAGCGTCAGTTGGGCGAGGCAGACGGAGATCCTGCGGTACTACTGAGAATTATGACGCATCTACAGCACACCGATTTAAAAACCACACAGATCTACCTCAAACCCGATAGGGAAGAGATGGATGAGTTTAGTCGACATTCAAAATAGGAGAGAGGTACCCATGGATTTAAGTGAATTAATTGATCGAATGCTAATGGCGGGCAATGCCATGGCGCAGGAGCTACAGGAGATCGCCGACGACGGTGCGCAGGTGTCGCAGCAGAACTGTTTGGCGCTGATCGCTGATTGGGATTCAGTGCTGCAAGAGAAGTCGGGTTTTACCTGTGTAGAAAAACCATCTCAAAAATCACAAGTAGAAATACTTGAAACAAAAACGGAAGAAGGAGAAGGGATATGTTGATTTTGACCCGTCGCGTTGGAGAAAAATTAGTCGTTCTAGATAAGGATGGCCTCGTTCAAGCTGAGGTCGTTGTGCTGGGTGTTAAAGGAAACCAAGTGCGTATTGGTGTTGAAGCACCCAAGGAGATTGCTGTCCATCGAGAAGAGATTTACCAGCGTATTGAACGTGAAAAGCGTGAAGGTAAAGAAAGGGGCGCAGCATGAGCAATGGCATTGACTATCTGAAAGCGATAGAAGGTCTCCTAATGCAGGCGCAAGGCGATGATAAAGCGGCTGAGGTGTGCGCGTTGGTATTGCTGTCGTGCGATCGGGGCGAGCGATTTCAGATCTCGTTGTCTGATCTAAATGTTCTTGATTCCACGTTGATTGCTCATGCCATGGTCGCTATTACATTGCGCTACCGTACCTATTCGTTGCAGGCGTTATTGAGAAATGGCGGGGATCGTTTGGATGCTCTGGCAGAGCAATGGGCAAACTTGGCAGTAGTAAAACAGGAGGTCGCATGATTGCTCAAATGATAAGTCGCAGAGAGGTGTTTACCGTCGGTGAGCTCAAAGCCACGTTGAATTCTCTGTCTGATGCTATGCCATTGGTCTTAAGCCGCGGCGAAGCCTTGTCAGTTAAGTTGATGGCTGATACTCGCAACGGCGCATATGCACTAGAGCTCGAGGTTGATGAAATCCTAGGCGATTCAATCTGGATTGCCTGTGAAGACCAATTACCAGAACCCGCGATAGAGGTTGCCGCCAAGCATATGGCAACAGGAGCTATTGGGTGCTCGGCACGCTTTGAACGTGGTGCGCATGAAACGTGGGTAGGAGTTGATTTTCCGGTTTCCCATTGGCGGGCTTTACTCCAATATGAGAAAGAAGTGGGGCGGGTGATATATGCCTAGTAAATCGAAGAAACAGCACAGTAGTGCGCGAGCGCGAAAGCTGGTGAAGGGGTTGCAGATCAGCTGGGAAGATAGAGATCCACTATCGGAATCGAGCGAGGTCATACCTGGTGAGGTAACACACTCAAACCCTCTGCTCCGGCTAACAGCCGAAAAAGTGTTTCGAGACTTTGGTGACTACATTACCCAAGGGCAGGTCTTTTTGTGGCGTGTAGAGCTGGCGGTGATTTTTTTGTATGCCAACGGGTTAGAGCAATCAGAAAAATATGAGTTGGTGGCTAAATGTAAGTTAAGTGACGTAAATGATCAGTGCCTTGAGTTAATTCAGGCGGGTCGCCGTGCCGGCGCAGATGAATATTATCTGACCACACGTTTTACCGTGGAGTGCTTGGGCGATCGTCAGCACTGTGAGCAAGACTTTCAATTTGATGAGGTGGTGGGATGAGACTGTCTTCTGCGCTCTATATCCCAGCTAGCACCTTGTGCATCGGCTCGTTGATATGTTCAACGCTACTGTTCTATTCGGCGCCCAGTGAGCCTTTGATGCAGTGGATCTTTGGTGCCTTTGCGGTTGCTCTCGAGATGTGTAAATACGCGTTCTTTCCTATCGGGTGGTGGCTATGGCGACAATCTAAAAAAGCGGCTGGCGGGGTGTTCGTGTTGATGGGGTTTTCGTTGGTCTTGGTCTCTGTTGGCGCCAGCGTTAGCTTTATGGAGGGCGGTACCCGCAGTGGTGAGCAAGTGCAATTGCAAGCTTCTGAGTCGTATCAGGCGTTAAGCCGTAAGTTGTATCGGTTGGAGGCTCGCATGGATACTCGCAACGCGCTCGCAGCCAAAGGCCTCGATGGTTACATGATAACCGTTGGCACCGACAATCTTAACAACGCCGATTCCTTGGAAAGCCAGTGGCAGCTGATTTTCCAAGAGCGGCAACAGTTAGAACCGCAACAGGTCGAAGGTGTGTCCGTATTCTTCTCGTTACTCGCCGATCGCCTTGGGGTTCCCGAGGCAGGAGTACGCTTTTGGTGCTTCGTATCGTTGGCCGTATTCGTTGAGGTTTGCGCGGTGGCATTGCTGTGGTGGTTGTCGTTACCCCCCGCGCCCCTAAAAGAAACCTCTTCCGCTAGTGCGGCAGTAGAGCACAGCCACTGCGCAACCGGTGCGCACCGGCGGGAACCATTGCCATCGATAGAGCAGCAAGCGCAACAGCCATTACCAACTGTTGCAGATGAGTCTCGCTTGAGCGAAAAGGCTCAAAAGGTGGTTGCCGCAATCCGCAATGGTGGCGAACCGATCGTGAATCGCTTTACGCAAGGGGAGCCGCCTATTCGACACAATCATGTAAAAGCAGCCTTTAGCTTTTTAGAAGCTTGCGGCGAGATAGAAAGAGAAGGACAAGGCTATCGCCACGTAAGCGCAATGTAATACATCTGGTTTCGCTCTCTGGAATCAGGATATAACGATCAACCTCGAACATTGGCAGATGTTTGGGTTGACTATAAGGACTAAAAAATGACTCGGACAACTACAACTCGACAGGCACAACGTCCGTCGAAAAAAATTCCTGCGTGGATGCGTACCCCTGCGATCAATGCTGTTTCTGTTGCAGATAATCGCTGCGTAAATATTACTAACCTCCCTTTAATGACCAAGCGGCGCTTGTGGCAATGGCTGCAAGAAAACCGACCCGACTTAGTTGAATTCGTTCGCGATCCAATGGTGCTTTCGATGCAAGGGGCTCCTTTCTCTGCCCAGGTACAGCTCTTTAAAAAGGATTTAGAGGGGTTTGATTTTAATGCCTAGTATCACTGAGCTTAAAGAACGTATTGATTTGCATGATTTGGCTGAACGCTTAGGGCTGGTGCGACCAGAGACGAAGGGCAACTATCGAAGCCCTCATCATGAAGACAGCAGCCCATCGTTGTCGATATTTGGAGATGATCGCCGCTGGAAAGATCACAGTGAGCCCGACGCCGGCGGAAGCTGCATCGATTTAGTTATGTACATAGAAGAGCTGCCAGATACTGCTGAAGCTATGCGACGGCTGCACGAGATCTACGGCTGGGAAACCGATAAATCATTGGATAAACCGCAGCGAGAGCGCTCTCGTATGGATTGGATGGCGGATAAGTGCATGGAGTCCCCAGAGAGGGCACTCAAGTACCTAACTGAAGAACGGAAGCTGACCAAAGCGGTACTCGACAACTGTATTACACGGCGTACAGTTGGCTTCAGCGATTACACCAATACCAAATGTCAGATTAACGAGCTAGGTTATGGCGGTGATTGCGCAGCGTTTATTTCTTACCACTCCGATACTCGCGAAGCTTTGGCGGTGGATTACCGCTACTTTGAGCCCGAAATTAATGGTGGCCTAAAAACTAAATCACTGGGTGAAAAGGCGGGAGTGTTGTGGGTGCCCGACCATCATGCACTGCGCCACGCGCATACTGTGGTGATTGTAGAATCCGCGATCAATGCGTTGTCGGTACTGTCTGCAGACATAAAGGGCTGGCAAGCAGTCGCGGTGCGCGGCACCAATAATCTGAGTGTTGATTGGCGTTTCTTGCAGGGGAAGAATGTAATCCTGGCGATGGACAATGATGAACCTAAGAAAGATGGCTATTGTCCTGGTTCGAAAGCAGCGTGGCTCTTCCATGAGCAGTTAAACGCCCTAAATATTGCTTGTCAGTTTATCAATTATGACGTCCCTGATTGGGATGGGCTGAGTGATATCAACGATTATCTTAAAGAGCACGGTCCGAGTGAGCTTCGTATAGCGCTCAAACGCTTTGATGTGAGTCTGGTGCCTGGGATCGTTGGAACGGAGCGTGCAGAACGCCAAGATAAAGGTAAGAACCGTGTCTATCTTCCACCACATGACCTTTCCAAGTTTTGGCAGTTTCAGGTAAAGCCTGACTTCACCTCTTATGTAAAAGAAGTGGTTAATGAAGAGATGGGGCCTCAAAAGGTCTTTGAAGACCTGTGTGGTTTTCGTATTGCCGCGCTAAGCCGCATTACGATCGCAAGCGCCACGGCAACTATGACCGGTGAACAAGATATTTCACCGACGACTATCTTTGCAGCCAGTGTGCAAGCGCCGCGCCACGGCAACCAGTTAATTCGTCGTGTCTTTGACGATGAAGAGCTGCACAACCCAGATCGCTGGAAGAAATTTGGTCCGATTTTTAAGCCGGCTAACTTTGCTCGAATGCTAAATATCTGGGAACGAGCCACCGATATCGGCGCGCGCGATGCGGTGAACTTTGTTGGTTTAGCCTGGCGTAAAGGCAAGCTCGCGATCAACGAAGGGCCAGATTGTTATTTTACTGAGCCCGATAAACAGTGTCCTTATCACAATCTGGTATTTCCCTCAGGCCCTCAGACGAACGCTAAAAGAGTGCTGTTGGCGTATCAAGCTACGATGAAATCTAACGTTGCGTTAATGATGCTTGCTTGGGGCTTGGGCGCTCACCTTAAGGCGTTTTTAGGCTTCTGGCCGCATTACGTATTGCAGGCAGAAAAGGGCGCAGGTAAGTCGACCATCATTAAGAAAATGGAAAGCAGCATTGGTTTTACCATGTTCTCTGGGCAGAGCCTGCAAACTGAGTTCCGTATTCTCACGTCGATTTCTCACACCTCACACCCCGTGGGTTGGGAAGAACTAAGTGCTCGCCGCCAAGATGTTATTGATAAAGCGGTGGGTATGTTGCAAGAAAACTACAACTACACCGTGACTCGTCGTGGCGGCGATATGACCGAGTACCTTTTGAGTGCCCCAGTATTGCTGGCCGGCGAAGATGTCCCTGTTGATTCATTGCTGGGTAAGTTGGTGCGTGGATCCTTAACTCAAGATAAGCAGGGCGAGCTTCTACCAGAAAATCTACCTCGTTTTCCGGTTCGACAATGGTTGCAGTGGCTGGCCGATCTACCGGTTAATCGTGTACGTGACAAATTCCGAGAAGCGCAAAAGTGGATGGGTGATCGATGCAGCGCTAGCGCAAGTGATGGTGGCGTTGGGCGGATTATTAGCAACTACGCCTCTATGGCGACCGCTTGGAGTTTGCTGTGTGAGTTCGCAGGCTTAGCGCCAAACACCGGTGATTTGTTGCGAGACCTGGTTGAAGAGATGAATACCCACATTATTGAAACCGTTGGTGCACGTCGCCCATGGGTATGGTTGCTTGAGGTTATCTTAGGGCAGATTGATACCGGTGAATTTAAATACCCCTACAAGTTCGAACGGCTGGAAATCGATGGTGAGGAGCGCGACGTGTTGTGCGTGCGATCCACCTACATCATTCAGCATATGTCACAGACGCCGGCGCTAAGAGCAAAGTTTGACTCATCTCCTGTTAAGTCGGCCAAGGTGCTGCACAAGCAACTCAAAGAAGCCGGTGTAATTGTTAAAGATAGTATCGAGCGAAAGATTGGGAATCGGCGTGTTGCGCATTTACACGCGATTGGAGTGAAAGAGCTGCAAACCTATGGCTTAGCGCCATCGGTACCAGACCTTGTGGTTGAGCTGCCGGACGATTTCTATTCGGGTACCCAAAAAGCAGCGCCGGAGATGGCGTAGTTGCAATAATGCACTTATTAAGTGGTAGTTGGTCCGAATGGCTGACGAGAAATGTAACGGGGCTTCGGCCCCGTTTTTGGTTAGTCGCTGAATCTACCTGCTTGAGATACAAGTGTATAGTAATCTCTTAGGTCGTGAGGTTGACCCCGTTGAAAGTTAGAGGTTATTGATCTATCGATAGCTGCGAGGTTAGCGTCGCTATCTACAGGTCCGTTTCTTATTTTTTCAATATCCCGCGTCGATCGTATGAAATAATGCTGAAAGAAAGACTCTAGGTTAGTAGTTCCACTCCTAAGGTTCCCGCCATTATCTTCTAAGAACGTTGGAAAATTGGATGGTGACGCAAGTTTATTTGATGTACGTTTTTCCTTTAGGAATTCAGTCAAGACAAAATTCGGGTTGTTATTCTTCATGTGTGTGAATGTAGAGTGGAATTTATGTCGAATACAGATTATGAAAAGAAGCCATAGTAGGTGTATTTTTCGTTCGTTTGAGTACGCTATAACGCAAGTGTTAAACAGTTCAAAGACCTGCTCTTGATCTCTAGCGGTAAGCTTAAAGTACGTAACAATATGAGCGTAGAATTCTGCTAAGCTAGTGTTTCTTGCTGCTTCATGAGGAACGAATAATCTGCTTTTCGTAGCCAAATCCTTTAAGAAAAATTCAGACAATCGAAGGCTGTCAGGCTCTTCGAAGTTGTACTCCATTGCAAAGAAGCGTTTCAAATAAGTTGTTGCATCAAAATCGTTACCGTATACGGCTTTGATCGAATGCGACAGTTGTTCAGAGTCTGTAGCGATAATGAAATAGATTCCTTTAACATCGAATAAGTGCTTTATTGTTTCTAGAAGTTCGATTGAAAATGTAGGTCTACATCTATCTAGTTCATCGATAAGTATAAACAGTGGTAGATTAAGATCCTTCTTGCTCGCAATGAATTCTACTAATGCTGAAACAGAGTCGCTGAAGTGCGAGTGGGCATTTCGAGCAGTATTGTAGTTCTCAAGAGCTTGGTTTGTTGCGATTCGAGCGAGATCTGATGCCAATTCATCGGTAGAAGGAGTTTTTTCTTCAGTGCTATTACCATCTCCTTTAGGGCTGTTTTCTTCGGTGGGTGCTTCGTTAGTAGCGTCAGTTAGCTGAGTTAAGTTCATTCCTGTGAGTTGTTTGGCTAATGTTGCCATTAGTATCGGAAGTGCCGGCTTCATCAAGCTCTTTGTATAGTCCGTTATCTTTTGCACTACTTTCTTGGCTGGTTTACTGGCACCTAGCTGTTTTTGTATCTCTTCACATACTGTTGTGATAAATGACAGTAAAGGCTCGTTACTAAAGTCATTTTTCCACGCATTAAAGTAGATGGTTGGGTGTCCACTGGAGGCAAGTTGCCTTTGAAAACGTTCGATGAAGAAGGTCTTTCCGTGCCCCCAAGGCGAGTTCAGATTTAGTACAAATGATGATCTCTTAGGAGTATCTCTATAGTGATTCTCGAGGAATCGGGAAAGGTGTAGTGGTCAACTAAAACTGGCCAACCCGTTATAAGTTTTCTTGTGTTCCGCTTCGGCGGCCAATGGTGATAGCCCGACGTTATGCTTGTGCGGCCGGTAGCGATTGTAATAGCCGGTAATG